>OLNY01000063.1_pt1 | contig 102191 bp, 79 predicted proteins | sample 1671981 | NCBI WGS metagenome assembly OLNY01 (sample SAMEA3136632, study PRJEB25190) | human gut metagenome | biome: human gut; feature: human-associated habitat; material: faeces | place: Austria | collected 2013
ATTCCCTGCAGATTCTCGGGATAAGGATCTCAGCTTGTTTCTTGGTCTTGATTGTGGTGTCCTGCGCCACGGCAGGAACGGAAAGTCCAATTGCGGCAAGGACCATGACAATGGCGCCTACCCAAAATCTTTCACGAATCATCCCGCCTACAGTTTTGCGCCGAACCTCTCCACGAGAAGATTCTTGGTCTCACTTATCTTTTCCTCAAGGAGAGCGTCCGATGTCGCCTCGCAGATGAACCTGAGGTATGGTTCGGTGTTGGAAGGACGGATGTTGAACCACCAGTCCGGGAACTCGACCCTGTAGCCGTCGAAATCCATCTCGGCGGTCGGTTTCTCCTTGGAGACGAAATATTCCTTGACAGCGTCCATCGCGCCTTTCTTGTCCTCAAGGCGGAAGTTGATCTCGCCGGAATTCTGGTAGCGCGCGATCCTGCCGATGAGTTCGTGAAGGGTGACGCCTTTCTTCTTCATCGCGGCAACAACCCTCAGAATCAGGATGGAAGCGAGGAGTCCGCTGTCAGAATAGAAGAAGTCACGGAAATAGTAGTGTCCGGCAAGCTCACCGCCCCAGACTCCGTCAAGTTCACGAAGTTTCTTCGCGGCGAAGGCACGTCCGACCTTCCAGGTCGCCATCTTGCATCCCATCGGAGTGAGGTACTCGCCTACCGCCTTCGAGCTGCGGATGTCCTGGAGCACGGTTCCGGTCTCGTGCCTCTCGTCGATGAAATAGTGGCCGAGAACGGCGATCATCAGGTCCGGAGAGACGAACTTGCCCTCGTTGTCCACGAACATCACACGGTCAGCGTCACCATCATAGATGACACCCACATCCGCGCCGGTCTTCTTCACCAAAGCCTGAAGCGGCTCGACATTCTTAGGAATCAGCGGGTTAGGCTCGTGGTTCGGGAAGTTTCCGTCAAGTTCTTCGAATATGTAGGCAGGCTCATCGCCGAAAATCTCACGGGCGTAAAGGCTTGACATTCCGTTGGAAAGGTCGAAAGCGATCTTGATGTCGGAATAGTCGCCCTTGAACTTCAGCAGGAAATCAAGATAGTCTTTATGAATATCCTTGAGAATGACCTGTCCCCTCTTCTCGGCCACAGGGGTAGGCCTGCCGCTCTCTATCCATTCCTGGATCTGTCCGAGGCCGGAATCCAGACCGACAGGGAGGGCGTTCTCCCTGGAGACCTTCATTCCGTTATATTCCTTGGGATTGTGCGATGCCGTGATCTGGACCGAGGCCTTGAACCCGTAGTTGGCGGTTCCGAAATAGACCATCGGGGTCGTGCTGAGACCGATGTCATAGACATCAGCGCCGGCGTCGGTTATTCCTTTCACAAGATATTCGTGGATCTCCGGAGAGGATGTCCTGCAGTCGCGGCCGACAAGAACCTTGTCAGCGCCAAGGAGTTCCGGAAGGAAATAGCCCACCTTGTAGGCGGTGTTACGATCGAAGTCAACGTTATAGACTCCGCGTATGTCATATGCGTGAAATGCACCCATAGTCGTAATGTTTATTTAATTTTTGTGGCGTACCTTGCAAAAACCTTTCCTTTCGCGATGTTCATCAACTTTTTCGAAATTATCTTCTTTCTTATCGGAGCGACATGATCCACGAACAGATCTCCGTCCAGATGGGACATCTCGTGCTGCACCATACGGCAGGCAAACTTATCGAAAGTCTCGGTAACCTTCTCGAAATCACCATTGTAATATTCAACGGTCATGCTCTGTGGCCTTGTGACATCGCAGTAGATTCCGGGGATGCTGAGACACCCTTCGGAATATTCACATTTCTTCTCGCTCTCCTCAAGGATGACCGGGTTGATCATCACCCTTTTGAAATCGGCGAGGTAAGGATAGACATCGGTCATCCCGGTGCCGTCAACTATAAGGATCCTGACGCTCTCGCCGACCTGAGGGGCGGCAAGTCCGCAACCTTCTGATTTAGCGAGAGTCTCCTCCATGTCGGAGACCAGTTTGGTGATCTTTTCCTTCTCCGAGAGGTCAGCCGGGGCAGCCTTCTGCCTGAGAACCTCAGACCCATATAAATAAATAGGTAATATCATAACTCTAACCTTTTAATTTCTGTTAGTCCTGTCCAGATAGCTCTGAAGGATAATGGCCGCGCTGATCTTGTCCACGGATGTCTTGTCCCTGCGGTCCTTCGCCTTCATCCCTCCGTCGATCATAGCACGGTGCGCGAGCACGGATGTGAACCGCTCATCCTCAAGGGTCACCGGAATGCCGGGAAAAGCCTTGGCGAGATTCTTCAGGAATATCTCCACATCGGCGGCGGCCTCGGACGGTTTGTTGTTCATGTTCATCGGATAGCCGACCACAAAGCGGTTTATGGTCTCTTTTTGAGCATAATTTTTGATATATTCTATTATCTTTGCAGCTGGAACCGTGTCCAGGGCTGAGGCAAAAATACCCAGCGGGTCGCTGACCGCGACCCCAACGCGCTTGCGTCCGTAATCTATGCCGATGATCCTGTCCATTGTAATCCGCAAAGTTAACGAAAAAGGCTTTCAAGTCAAAATCTTATGTCCAAACAGAAAAAAGGCGGCATCATAAATAACTTCAGGCTCACGCTTGTGGATGATGACACACATGACAAGTTGTGGTCCAGAAAATTCACAAGGATGGGTGCGCTCGTGACTGCGATCACAACTGTGGTTGTCACCATAACTGTCATATTCTGCCTGATCGCGTTCACCCCGATCAGAACCTTGATTCCCGGCTATCCCGACGCCCGCACGAAACATGACGTGATCCAGAATGCCATCAGGGTTGACTCATTGCAGAATGTGATCATGAAATGGGAATTGTATTCCGAGAACCTACGAAGGGTTGTGGACGGTCAGGAGCCGCTCAAGATCGACAGCCTTATGGAGGTCAGGAAGAACGTCACCGAAACCGTTGACCCTAAGAAACTTGCGGAGAAGGATTCGCTGCTCCGGAAGGAGGTCGCGAACGAGGACAAGTTCGACGTCAAGTCCAATTCCTCAAGGTCGCTTCCGATCGAGGGGATGCATTTCTTCACACCGCTGAAAGGCGTTGTCTCGCAGGGGTACGACAAAGTCCTGCATCCTTACATCGACATCACGGCCCCAGGCAACTCGGTGGTGATGTCGGTTCTTGACGGCACGGTCATCTCGGATGGATGGACGGATACGGAAGGCTACACGATAAGAATCCAGCACGAAGGGGACATCATCTCGGTCTATAAACACAACCAGAAACTCATGAAGAAAACCGGGGACAAGGTGACGGCAGGCATGCCTATAGCCATTCTCGGCGGCACCGGATCGCTCTCCGACGGGGATCATCTTCATTTCGAGCTCTGGCACAAGGGCGAGGCCGTGGATCCAACCAAATATATAAGTTTCTGATGGATAAAAGAAGAATAGCGATACTCGGCTCGACCGGTTCGATCGGCAGGCAGACCCTGGATGTGATCAGGGAGCACAGGGATCTTTTTGAGGTTGAGATGCTTACCTGCAAGGGCAGCTGGGAGCTGATGGCCAGCCAGGCCAAAGAGTTTGACGCCAACAACGCGGTCATCTGCGACGAGACCAAGTACAAGGACCTTGCGGACGCGTTGGACGGCACTGACACGAAGGTGTTCGCGGGAATGAAGTCGGTCTGCGACCTGGTTACAAGCGACAGGGTGGACATAGTGGTGGCTGCTATGGTCGGGTTCAGCGGGCTCGCCCCGACAATGGCCGCGATCGGCGCCGGAAAAGTCATCGCCCTGGCCAACAAGGAGACCCTCGTGGCTGCCGGCTCGATCATGATGGAGATGTCTAAGAAATACCACGCCCCGATCCTTCCTGTGGACTCAGAGCACTCGGCGATATTCCAATGCCTGCTGTCGGCACAGGGCAACGCCATCCGTAAGATTCACTTAACCGCCTCCGGCGGGCCTTTCAGGACCTGGGACAAGGAGCGGATCAGCGCGGCGACAAAGGATATGGCGCTCAAGCACCCGAACTGGAGTATGGGTGCCAAGATCACAATCGACTCAGCCACAATGATGAACAAAGGCTTCGAGGTGATCGAGGCGAGGTGGCTCTTCGACACCCCTTGCGACAGGATCAACGTCGTTGTCCACCCGGAGTCCATCATCCATTCCATGATTGAATATGAGGACGGATCCGTCATCGCACAGCTCGCCTGCCCGGATATGAGGGAGCCTATCCAGTTCGCCATCGGATTCCCGGAGCGGCTTCCGCTCGCGAACAAAAAACTGGACTTCGCGGAACTCGGCGGGATCACGTTCTTCAAGCCTGACACCGAGAAGTTCCCGGCGTTGGCGCTGGCCTACAAGGCGATGGAGCGGGGCGGGAATATTCCTTGCGCCCTGAACGCGGCGAACGAGGCGGCAGTGGCGGCGTACCTTCACGACAGGATCTCTTTCTACTGGATCACGGACATTGTCGGAGAATGCATCGAATGCACACCGTTCATAAAAGAACCGTCCGTCGAGGACATATTCAAGACAAACGAGGAAATATATTCATTGGCCCAAAGGAAGATTGAGGGCATAGCTAAGAAAGGTTGATGATGGTTGTTCTGATGAAGATTCTGCAAGTCATTCTTGCGCTTTCGATACTTATTGTCATCCACGAGTTCGGGCACTTCACGTTCGCGAAGCTGTTCGGGATCCGGGTGGATAAATTCTTTCTTTTCTTCGATGCCGGCGGCACCAAGTTGTTCAGTACCAAGGGGAAATGGTTCACCAGGATATTCCCGAAAGCGAAGGATCGGGAGACTGAATATGGAATCGGCTGGCTGCCGCTTGGCGGTTACTGCAAGATCTGCGGGATGATAGACGAGTCGATGGACATGGAGTCCATGAAGAAGGATCCGCAGCCATGGGAGTTCCGCACCAAGAAGGCCTGGCAGAGGCTTCTGGTGATGGGCGGCGGCGTGCTCTACAACTTCATATTCGCGATTATCGCCTACATCGGAATTATGGCCATCTGGGGCAGCGCCTACATCAGCAACGAGGGCAGTCAGATCTATACCAATGAGTTAGGTGTCGAGCTTGGCTTCCGCAACGGCGACCACATCATCAGGATGGATGAATATGTTCCCGAGAATTTCGGTATGCTTCAGGCGGACCTGGCCCGCAGGAATGTCAGCAAGGTAACGGTCCTGAGGGACAATGACACAGTGGACCTTTACATAGACCGCTCGAAGATCGGGGCTGTGCTCAACACTCCGGGAGTGTTCGACCTCGCCGTGCCGTTCGTGATCGATTCGGTGATGAGCGCGTCGGGGAACTCTGCCGCCGGTCTTCTGCACGACGATAGGATCATCGCCATCGACAGCGTCAGCACTCCTTTCGTGCAGGATTCCAGAAAATACCTTTCGGAAGTCAAAGGCGGGACCGTCACGGCCACGATCCTACGTGGCTCAGACACGCTTTACGTACCGCTTCAGGTGGACACGGCCGGCAGGATCGGGGTCTTTATGCAGATTCCGGGGGTGATGACGAAGGAATATTCATTGGTCAGCGCCATCCCAGCGGGAGTCAAGCTGACTTTCGACACCATCGGGGGATATCTTCAGGATCTGAAGCTGGTGGCTTCGCCAAGCACTGAGGCCTACAAGTCAGTGGGCAGCTTCATCGCCATCGGGCAGGTCTTCCCGGCGACGTGGGACTGGTACAGGTTCCTGAATATTCTTGCGTTGCTTTCGATTATGCTCGGGGTGATGAACCTTCTGCCGATTCCGGCACTTGACGGCGGGCACATCGTGTTCTGCCTCTATGAGATGGTAACTGGACGGAAGCCGAGCGACAGGTTCCTCACGGCGGCGCAGATTGTCGGGATGTTGCTGCTGCTGTTGCTGATGGTACTGGCTTTCGGAAACGACATCGCACGGTTGATACGGTAGCCGCGGTCACTTCGATGCTTCGGCAGACTCAGCGACCACAAGTTCAGTGGCCGAAAGTGTCCGGTCGCTGAGCCTGTCGAAGCGACAAAAGAGAACACAGGAGCATTCATCACTGATTATCAATATATTGCATCAACAAAACGAGAGTATTCAGACCGCTTGGAATTTGATGTTTTTAGAAGTTTAGCGTAACTTTGCAACCAGAAAAACAACACAAAGATGAAAATGATAATCAAGACCGTCATCTGCATCGCGGCGCTGATCAGCGCGGTTTCCTGCATGAACAACACGAAAACCCTCCTGCCTAATGTCTCAGGCAAGGCTGGTGAAGTCATCATCGTGGTAGGCAAGGACAACTGGGAAGGGAATCTGGGCAACGAGATCGGCGGGTTATTGGCAAGAGACTGCGAGTACCTGCCGCAAAGGGAACCATTATATTCATTGGTCAATCTTTCGCCGGGAGCGTTCTCGGACATGTTCAAACTCCACAGGAACATAGTGATCTTCAACATTGACTCGACTGTCGTCAAGCAAGGCGTCGTCTATAGGACTGATGTCTGGGCACATCCGCAGTGTGTGATCCAGGTCAACGCCTCATGCGCGGATTCCGCGATTGTTGTCCTTGAAAAAAACGGTGAGAACATCACCGGAGCCATCGAGCAGGCCGAGAGGAACAGGGTCATCGCCAACACTCTGCTCTACGAGGAGTCCAAACTGGGGGACGTTGTCGCCAAAATGATAGGAGGAAGGGTACACTTCCCCGTAGGCTACAATCTGAAAAAGGTCACGGACGACTTCATCTGGATAGCGGACGAAAAGCAGTACAGCACCCAGGGTGTGTTCATCTATAAATACCCGGCAACGGACGAGGACCCGTTCTCGGAGGAGAACATCATTGCCAGACGCAACGTTTTTCTCAAGGAATATGTCCCTGCGACAGCCGAGAATTCCTACATGACCACAAGTGTGTTCGTCAAACCGGGAATAAAGTTCCTCAAGTACCACAATCTGGATTTCGTGGAGACCAGAGGTCTTTGGGAGGTCTATAACGACTACATGGGCGGCCCGTTCGTCTCACATTCGTTCTACAGCAAGGACGGAAAGGACATCATCGTGCTGGAGGCATGGGTCTATGCTCCGAAATATGACAAACGACAGTATCTTAGGCAGACAGAGTCTCTTTTGTACTCGTTTGAGTGGGATGAGGACGGAAATGATGGCAAATAGGGCAAATATCGTCCGAATTATTTTGTAAGGTCGAAAATTATCCATATATTTGCATCCCAATTTGGCAGACAGCCTTATGGGTATACCAGTCTTGGTGGGTTCGTATAACGGTTAGTACTCGGGATTTTCATTCCCGCAATAGGAGTTCGATTCTCCTACCCACTACAAATATTAAAAAATAAGAACGATGGCAAATCACGCATCAGCAAAAAAGGCCAATCGCCAAAGCGAGAGGCGCAGATTGCATAATAAGTATTATGCAAAGACGACGAGGAACGCGATCCGCGCGATTCGTAACACTACAGACAAGAAGGCTGCCGAGGATGGCGCTCCTAAGGTCTATAAGATGATTGACAAACTCGCAAAGATTGGAGTCATTCACAAGAACAAGGCTGCCAATCTCAAGAGTGGTATTGCGGTTTATATCAATAAGCTCGCATAAAGAAGCATCCGAAAGGCAGTCTCCCGAGGCTGCCTTTCAAGTCAAAAAATTTATCGGGATGTAGCGCAGTTGGTAGCGCACTACGTTCGGGACGTAGGGGTCGTCCGTTCGAGTCGGATCATCCCGACAAAGGGTTGGAACTTTCGTTCCAACCCTTTGTCGTATTACCCCTCACCCCGACCCCTCTCCCTAGCGGAGAGGGGACACGCGCCGGAAGCGCTTCCTGCCGGCTTCGCCGGCTGTCCTTCTCGCTTTCGTTCCAACCCTTTGTCGTATTACCCCTCACCCCGACCCCTCTCCCTAGCGGAGAGGGGAAATCATCACACAACATTCTGATCTATGCCTCGATGCCAGAAGCGGGAGGTGATGTCCATCAATGAATATGAATCCGCTTCGTGAGCGACTTTATACAAGCGCTGGTTAGTGGTTTTGGAGTTCAAAGGGCCGAATGATTCGATGTACGGTCCCACCTTCACATAATCAAAATTCTCGAATATCTTGTCCTCCACCGCGTTCCGTCCCGAGTACAAGGCGGCGGCAAGCCCTTTGGAGCGGACGTGGGCGGCCAGCCTCAGCAGAGATTCCGGATCCCTTCCCTCACCGAGGAACAGGAAGCAGTCCACCCCGAAATTGTCAGCGACCAGAGAATCAATGACTTTCTCGGTCAATTCAACACCTACATCCGTCTTCAGAAAAGGAGAATGGCATCCAATGCAATTACCTTGGCAGTTGCTTATGTCAACCGCCAAGGTAACTCTATCGGGAATCTCCTCGATGACCACCGAGGTCATCTCAGGAACATATTTGATCATATTCGTTAAGCCTCCTCCTGTGCCGCAGCCTTGGAGCCATCGTGGTTGTAGAACCTGTGGGCGGCCTCGACCTGGCGCATCTCGCTGAACGAGGACACACGCTTGAGGTAACCGATCACACGGGTCAGGTAGTCCAGATTGTGGCTTCCGCACTTAGGGCAGACCTCAAGGGTGTCCTTGCTGATGTAGCCACAGTCATTGCAGACGGTGTTGCGGCAGTTGAATGTGAAGTAGTTGGTGCCGTAGTGGGCGGCGGTCTTCAGAAGCTGGCGGTACTGATCCTTGGTAAGATGCTCGGCCACGTTCATGTGGAGGGCGGAGCCGCCGTCCAGATGCTTGACATACTCGTTGCCGTGCAGCTTGAACTTGTCGATCATCGAAAGCGAGTCATCCTCAGGATTGTAGAAGTACGAGCTGTACATGTTGTGCTTCGGGGAGACGTAGAAACCGTCCTTCTGGTCCCACTTGTAGTTCTTGCCGGAAAGATTCTCACCCGGAACAAACTCCGTGTTGAACATCGTGTCCGGAGTCTTGTCCTTCTTGTTGGACCGGTTGATGGTCTCAAGGATGACATCCACGAACTCGTTGTACTCAGGATTAGGGCTTATAGTAAGGCCGAGGAACTCGGCGGCGTCGGTGAGGCCGTTCACGCCGATGGTGAGGTACTGCCTCTTCATGTCGATGAAGCCAGCCTGATAGACATCCAGCATATGCGCGGCGAGGAAGTCCTTGATGATCTCGTTGAAAGCCTTCTGGTACTTGTGAACCCTCTCGGTCTCCTCGGTCACGGCCTCACGGATATATTCATAAAGCTGGTTCTTGTCGTAGTCGGCCCTGGCAAGCGCCTTGGAGCCGTCGATGACAACGCCTTTCTTCTCAAGGAAGTAGCGTCTGGTGGCAAGCTGGATGAGTCTGTTCAGGTTGATGGTCATCACAGACTTTGAACCTGTTGACACAGAAGCCGTTCCCATTGAATATTGATGCGTCGTGTGGTTGTGGGACTCATCGACCTTGTCCAGTTCGGTGATCGAGTTGCGAAGGCGGCAGCAGCTCGCGAGACTGTCCGGACTGTCAGACAGGTAGCAGAAGAAGCTGTGTCCCTTCGACCACATCTCCGCCGTGAAGTCGGCATATTCCTTGTCGATGAAATCGTCCTTGCCGTCGGTCAGCAGCGCCATTGTCTCGACCGGGAAGGTCAGGATGTAGCGGTTCCTCTCCTCGTTGAACCAGTTCATGAAGTGCTTCTGGAGCCAGGAAAGGGTCTCCCACTTAGGCTCGCTGCCGTCAGGGAAACGGAAGTCGCCGAACACGCCGCGGAAGTAGCTCTCGTCGAAGTAGCTGATGTTCCAGAACACCGTCTGATACCCACGGTTGCCGGCAGGCATATTCATGGAATGTACAACCTGCTGGAAGTAGTTGTCGATGACTTTCACAAGCGTCCTCTTCTTGGCGTTCATCTCCACGACGTCCTCAAGGTGATCAAGATAGTCGTCACCGTAGTCCTTGCGGATGAAGTAGTCAAGGTACATCAGGAACTCAGGCGTCGCCACCGCACCCATAAACTGCGATGAGATTGAATATACCAGGTTGATGAACTCGCCGCAGAATGACTTGAGGTCGGTCGGAGCCACGGACACACCGCCAAGCTTGATGAGGCCGTCCACAAGGAACGGGTACATTGTGATGGCGACGCAGTAAGGGTAGCCAGGAGTGCCGCTCTCGTCGTGCTTGTAAAGGACGTGGCTTTCAAGATCCTTGATGTACTGGCCCGCGAGCGAGCGTCCGTACAGGGCCTTGATCTTGTCCTTCATGATGTAACGGTTCTGCTTGATGTTGTTCTCCTTGTAGAGCTCCTGGCCGAGGGTCACGATGTTCTTGCGGGTGACATTGGCGTTGGCGTCGAACTTGGAGCCGGTGGCGGCGTTGGACGCGGCGATGTAGTCGCGGATGAAGTCGCGCTTCTTGCGCAGATCCAGACCCGCGTCGAACTTCTCGATGTAGGCCACGGCGACCTTCTTGTTGATGGACATCAGGCTCTCCTCGACCTGACGCCTGATCTCACGGCTGGTGATCTTGTCGTAAATGTAGAGGTTCTCCGCGATCGAGACAACCACAGCCTCGGGACATTCCTCGCCAGCTGTCTTGTAGGCCTCGCGTATGCCGTTCATCAATTTGACCTTGTCGTACTCCTCATAAGAGCCATTGGTCTTGCGTACAGTTACATCCATATTCAGTTTATTTTATTTCGATAAGTATTGCCGACCGGTTATCCAGGTTACAAAGCCGGCCCGATCCCCGCAATGGGAGTCGAACCGACTTTCACAAAGTTAGCAGATAATTCGGCCTGTCGGTCACATTTATCGCTAAAGTTATCAACAATCGCGCAACATAATTGTTAATTTGTTACGCGATAATTAATTACAAGAATATGAATTTTAGAATTACTAAAATTGACAAAGCGGCCATGAACCAACCGACCTTCTTGACCTTTCCGGTGCAAAGGTTAAGGATGACATAGGCGACAAGACCAAGGAGGATACCATTGGAGATTGAATATGTCATCGGCATGAGGATCATGGTAAGGAAAGCCGGGATGGACTCGGAGAAGTCGTCAAGCGGAATGTCCTTGATCGGGCTGAGCATGAACAGTCCCACGAACACGAGTGCCGGGCAGACAGCGGAGCCAGGGATGGCGGTGAAGACCGGAGCGAAGAACAGTGCCAACACGAAGCAGGCGGCGACCGAGAATGCGGTCAGACCCGAACGGCCACCCTGGGCCACGCCTGAGGCGCTCTCAACATAGGTGGTCACGGTGCTTGTTCCGAGGCAGGCTCCGGCGACCGTGCCGATGGCGTCGGCCATGAAGGCCTTGTTCATGCGCAGAGGCCGTCCGTCCTTCTCAACCATGTTGGCCTTCGTCGTCACGCCGACAAGAGTGCCGATCGTGTCGAACATGTCCACGAACAGGAATGTGAACACGACGATCAGCATGTCAAGGCTGAAGATCTGGCTTGTGTCGGCGCTGAACTGGCAGAGGATAGGCTTCATGGACGGCGGGGTGTCGACGAATCCATGGAACTGCGTGAGTCCCATAGGGATGCCGATGACGGCGGTGGCGATGATTCCGATAAGGAGGGCTCCCGGGATATTCATAATGACAAGGATTCCGGTGATGACGAGGCCGATGACCGAGAGAAGGCCGGCGCCGCTTGTGATGTCGCCGAGGTTCACGAGGGTGGCAGGGTCGTCAACGACGATTCCGCCGCCCTTCAGGCCGATGAGCGCGATGAACAGACCGATACCGGCTCCGATCGCCTTTCTCAGCGACAGCGGCAGGGCGTTCACAATCGCCTCGCGGACACTCGTCAAAGTCAGGATTATGAATATTATACCTTCAATAAGGACAGCGGTCAGCGCGAACTGCCAGCTATAGCCCATTCCGAGGCAGACCGTGTAGCAGAAGAAGGCGTTCAGTCCCATACCAGGGGCAAGGGCGAACGGAAGCTTGGCGTAGAAAGCCATCACGAGGGTCGCGAGGATGGAGGCGACGGCCGTGGTGGTGAAGAGGGCGTTCTTGTCCATTCCGCAGTCAGCCAGGATTGAAGGGTTGACGGCGAGGATGTAGGACATCGCGAGGAATGTGGTGATACCGGCGACGATCTCGGTGGAGACCTTCATCGTGGACGGATCGAATCCGAACAGTTTGGTCATCCAGCCTGACTTCTTAGGCTCGGCGGCCTGAGTTTTTGTTTCTGCCATTGTCTTGGATTGTTAAGTGTCGTTGAATATTAGAATACCCACTTGGTACCAAGGCAAGGACGCACGAAGAAGCCCTTTCCGGTTCCGAAATTGTAAGAGAGTTCGATCTCAGTACCGATATTGAGGTTGTCAACTCCGAAATGCTGGCCGATGTTGTACCAGAGCTGTGGCTCTGAAAGGAACACGAAGTGAGCGTCCTCCGCCTTTGTCCAGTCACGGTATCCGGCCTTCTTGTCATTTACGTAAGGGCAGACGGTGTGGTCCTCCCACCAGAAATCAGCGAATCCACTGAAGCGGAGTCCGGTAACGCCGAACAGATCCTGCATACCCCAGACAGCCGTGAACTGGAGCGGAACCTCGCTCTTGAATTTGCTGCCGTCAGCGTGCTTCGCGCCGTTATAGTTGATGGTCTTGTAAAGGGCCTTGAGATTCAATGTGTTCTTGAAATCCTTGCTGTGAAGGAACCAGTCAACACCGAAAAGGAAAGCGTTGTTGATGGTGTAGCCGTTGTACGCGCCGCCGTTGTACTCGACGTGGAAGCTGAAAGGAGCAAGTTTTGTGTTCTGCCAGAAGTTGAGGCAACGCGCGATCTCGAAGTAGGTCCCGCTTGGAGCGTAAACCTTGTCATTCTCGTTCTTCGAGTTGTAGTCATAATCCACGAAGAAGAAGGTGTTACCCCATTTGTCCCCGTAGAAACCTTCGAGGGTGGTGGTCACGTGACCGCGATCCTTACCGAAATCGTAGAAAGTCTGAAGGTTGGTCTGAGCCTTTGCTCCTAGAGTAAAGGCAAGCGCTGCGACTGTGGCGGCGATGATTGATTTGTTTGACATAAATATTAAGGAATTTGACTTGTTCCTTTTTGAATATTAAAGGACAAAATTAATACAAATGTCATAGAAAGTCCATACCTTTGCCCTACAATATTCACAAAGTTATCAACAGCCATGTTTGAAGAGACACTGAAATTCTATCAAAACTTCCCTAAGGAAGGAATCAATTTCGTTGACATAATGCCGTTTATGCAGGACAAGGAGGTCTTCACCAAGCTGATCGGCGAGATCGGCAGGCACGTGACCGCACCGACCGTTGCAGCCCCCGAGGCCCGCGCGTTCCTGTTCTGCGCGCCGCTCCTCACCTCGGACAGCGGAGTGACCAATGTCGTGCCGTTCCGCAAGAAGGGCAAGCTGCCTCACTCCGGCGACGACCTGCAAAGCATCGAGATTATGAAGGAATATGGCCCCGACAATCTCTACTTCCGCAAATCCGACATCGCGGCCGGCAAGGCTGAGGATGGAATATTCAAGATCGCCATCATCGATGACGTTCTGGCCACAGGCGGCACCGCGGAGGGCATCGCCAAGGCTCTTGACGCCCTGAAGATCACCGTCGATGGCAAGGAATATGGTGTCAAGGTCACCGAGTTCATATTCCTCGCAGAACTGGACGGGCTCTACGGCCGCAACCGGCTTGAGAAGATCGCTCCGGTCTATTCAATCGCACATATTAAATAAAACAATATTCGTTTGGACGCCGCGATGCGGCAGTCACACGAGACACCTGCGCTTCGCGCCCTGTCCGGGTAAATGGTGCCACGAATGACTGCCGCATCGCGGTTATTGACGGGTTGTACCGATGATGTCCTCGCCAACGGTGGTATTTTTTTCAAAAACGCAACCTTGACGACAATCATCGCCGGTTCACTCTTAGCCGCAATGTCGTGCGCCAACCAAAGCGACAAGAATCTCTTGTCAAGCACTGCGACTGTTTCGCGATGTCAGACGAGGGGGAGATAGCGCTCTTTGGGAGCAGCCTTGATTTTGAATATTTTTCCAAGGACCGCAACGTGGCGAACCATTTCTGGATCTACAAGGATGGCAGACTGACCGCCGACACGGAGGTTCCCAAAGGCCTCATAGTGACCGGCTATTCCGCCCCGTATTACTATTCCCAAGTCTTCGACGCCAACGGACACTTTTAGAAGCTCAGTCCGGCGCCGAAGACCAGTGAACGCGGGAGGGACGGGCCGTAGATGTAGCCCGAGTCTCTTTTCTCTCCCTTGTCGAAGTCCTTCTGGTAGGCATTGAGAATGTTCTTGATTCCGGCGTGCAACTTTAGACGACAGATGTCCAGGACGCTGAACCCGTAGCTGATCTTGCAGCCCATGTCCCAGAACGAAGGAGTGCGGACGGCGACATCCACTTTTGTGCCGCTACCAGCCATGTGCTGAGTAAGCATCGATCCTGTATATGTGCCGGAAAGGTCTATGTCAAAGTTCCTGAACGGACTGTAGGAAGCCACCATGTAGCCATAGCAATCCGGCGAGCGGAATAATTCCTGCGTCGGGGCGACATCGGGATCGTCACTCCATTTCTGCGCGATGTCATAACGGCTTCTCTGCAAAGTGACACCTGCCTGGAGACTGAGTTCATTAGCGACAGCAAGTCTTCCCTCCAGAGTGCATCCGTAAACCTTAGCGCCCGAGCCGTTGTATCTTTCCATAATATTGCTCTTTCCCCCATCTGCCTTTTCTCCGGTCTCCCTCAGCGCATAAGTATCTTTCAACACTGTAAGGAATCCTTCCGCCATCAGGTTCAAAGAGACGGTACCGAAGGTGTGATACCAGTCGGCGGAAGTGCTGAACGAATGGGAACGCTCTTCCTTCAGGTTATCCGCGAGCCTGATGCGTATCCGTTTACCGCCTGCGACGGAGATGTGCAGATCCTCGTCAAAAGCCTGTGGCGCACGGAATCCTCCCGCATAGATGGCGCGGAAGCTCAGATCACGGAAAGGACTGTAACGGACATTCACCCTCGGAGAGAGCACTGGCCGTGAAATAAGGCTGTGCTTGTCCATGCGAACCCCGGCGAGGAGGCTCCAACGGGCGTTCTTCCACTCATTCTGGAGATAGGAGCCGAAAATGCGTACCTTCTGAGAGGTTTTGTAGTCATAGCCAAGGGAGACATCGTTCAGGTCGTCATAGTTATATTCCAGACCGGCGGTCAACTGCGCCGGCATGAACAGCAGACAGTCAAACTTGTAGGAATATTGACCGCCGAAGACCGCGGTGAGGTCGGTGGTCTTTCCGTACGCATTCGGATCTTTTCCTGTTCCGTAATAACTGCTCCTTCTGATGTGCTGGGCGGAAGCATACGCGTTCCAAATTTGCCGGCCATCCTGACTTTGCCCGTCATAGCTCAAAGATCCGCTGTTGTTCGTGTGTTCCGTCTGCTCCGCGATAAGCGCTTCATGAGCCGGAAGATCCAGACGATCTCCCCCTCGCCGGAACTCCTTTGTTCCATGATACTCCAGCCTGATTTTGGAGAAAGGATTCACGCGGAGGTGTCCTCTTGTACCTACTGTGATGGAATTGATCATAGGAATGTCCGTGAACCCGTCACCGTCCGCGTCATAGCCATCCCTCAAACGTTTCTGCCCGAACACGAACAGTCCCCCTCTTCCGTCATCCGTCACCATTGATGCGTTCAGGCTGGTGTTGTTGTCCAAGGCACCGCTTACCCCGATGGAGGTGAGGTCATGACTGATTCCGGCGCTTGAACTCATCGCTTCCTTTGTGATTATGTTGATGGTGCCTCCGATCGCGGATGCTCCGAACAACGCGGAGCCACCCCCGCGCACCACTTCCACGCGGTCAATCATCGAGGATGGGATCTGCTCCAGACCATACACGCCCGCAAGCGCCGAGAACACTGGTCTGGAATCGATGAGGACTTGTGAATAGTGGCCGTCCAGGCCATTGATTCTGGCCTGCGTGAATCCGCAGTTCTGACAGTCGTTTTCCACCCTGACACCCGGCTGGAAAGTCAGTCCTTCCGCCAGGGTCGGAGACGAGGTGGTGGCGAAAATCCTGCTGTCTATGACATTGACAAGCGCTGGAGCCTCTTTTCTGGAGGAATGATTCCTGGTGGCGCTGACCACCACCCCGTCAAGAGACAGATTCTCCCGCTCAAGGCTGAAATTGGCCTCGTACGACTGACCGGCCTTGAACTCAAGAGTGACAGAAGCGTCTTTATAGCCAATAGAAGTCGCGATGATCTCATGCTTGCCCAAAGGAAGGTTCCTGATTGAATAATGTCCGGAAGATGATGTCTGGATGCCTATCTGGGTGCCGCCTATCATCACGGTAACGTAAGGAAGATGCTCTCCGGTCTTCGCGTCGATGACGTGACCGGAAACGCTCGCGTCTGTTTTTCTGCTCTGTGCATAAGTATGTCCACTCATGGACACCATGAGTATAGCCACAACAGTGGCGAAAATATGTGTTGTTTTCATGAATATTTTATCGTTATATCAAATTCGGGAATAGGCACGACCCGGCAGCGGGCCATGCGGACTACGGCTCTACTTTTCAAGTAGACATGTGATTATAACGATAGCGGAGGAGCCCTGAGTCCAAGAACGTGATGGAATACTGTCTGGGCTACTTCCGGCAAGACCCCTGACGGATGATACGGAACAACCGGGCTGTCTGACACCGTGACACTGATCCGCTCGCTCGCCTCGAATATATTGCTTGAGATGAGTTGAAGGAGCTGCAACTCGGTGTCGCTGTGACTATGCGCCTTCCCGCTCCACGGATGAGAATGCACAATCTTTCCCTCCGGACCCTCATGGACGTGGGTGAAGAGGTTGGTTGATGCAAAGAAGAACGCGAACAACACCAGCGCCAATGCGCTCAAGTATTCCAGATGTTTTCTCAAAGCGATGGCAAAGACAGCACATTCCGTGCCTGAAATTAAAGCATTACTCCCACTCGATGGTTGCGGGTGGTTTGGAGGAGATGTCGTACACTACGCGGTTGACCCCTTTGACCTTGTTGATGATGTCGTTGCTGACCTGGGCGAGGAAGTCATACGGGAAATGGAACCAGTCGGCGGTCATGGCGTCGGTGGAGACAACGGCGCGGAGAGCCACAGGATTCTCGTAGGTGCGTTCATCACCCATCACTCCCACACTCTTGATAGGCAGCAGGATAACCCCGGCCTGCCAGATGGCGTCATAAAGGTTCGAGGCCTCCACACGAGGATCGGAAGCGGAAGGAAGGTGAAGGGAGGAGCAATCATATTCACGAAGCCCTTTTATGAATATGTCGTCGGCCTCGCGGAGAACGTTCAGTTTCTCTTCGGTGATGTCGCCTATGATACGGATGGCGAGTGACGGTCCCGGGAAAGGATGCCTGCCGACAAGTTCCTCCTTGATGCCCAAGGCTCTGCCGACCCTGCGGACCTCATCCTTGAAAAGCGCTCGCAGCGGCTCGACAATCTTCAGGTTCATCTTCTCCGGAAGACCGCCCACATTGTGGTGGGACTTGATCTTGGAGGCGATGCCCTCGATGCCGGCGGACTCGATCACGTCAGGATAGATGGTTCCCTGGGCGAGCCAGCGGGCGTTCTCGATGGTGCGGGCGTATTTGTCGAAGGTCTCCACGAAGAGCCTTCCGATGATCTTTCTCTTGGCCTCAGGCTCGGTAACGCCGGCGAGAGCGTCAAGGAACTCCTTGGACGCGTCGGCTCCGATGACATTGAGGTCCATGTCCTTGTACGAAGCCAGCACATCCTCATATTCATTCTTTCTCAACAAGCCGTTGTTCACGAATATGCAGGTGAGGTTGTGGCCGATGGCCTTGTTCAGCAGCACGCCGGCTACCGTCGAATCGACACCGCCGCTGAGTCCGAGGATTACCTTCTCGTCCCCGATCTGTTCCCTGAGGCTGGCTACTGTCGTCTCGATGAACGAGGCAGGAGTCCAGTCACCCTTGCAGCCGCATATTCCCAAAGCGAAATTGCCGAGGATTTTCGTGCCTTCAGTCGTGTGGAAGACCTCCGGGTGGAACTGCACGGCATAAGTCTGCTCGCCCTTGATGTGAAAAGCAGCGTTGGTGACGCTCTCGGTCGAGGCGATCACCTCCGCGCCCTCCGGCAGACGGGCGATCGTGTCCCCGTGCGACATCCAGACCTGTGAGTGAGCCGGAACTCCCTTAAGCAGAGGTGATTCAGGGTCAACGACATCCAGCATCGCACGGCCATATTCACGGGCCAGGGAGCCAAGCACCTCGCCGCCGAACTTGTGGGCAAGATACTGCGCGCCATAGCATATTCCCAGAAGAGGAAACCTGCCTTTGATGCCGCCGAGGTCGATCTGCGGGGCGTTCTTGTCACGCACCGAGCAAGGGCTTCCGGAAAGGATCACTCCCTTGACGGAGGAGTCCAGCGCAGGAACCTTGTTGAACGGGTAGATCTCGCAATAAACGTTCAGCTCGCGGAGTCTGCGCCCGATGAGTTGCGTCACCTGCGAACCGAAATCCAGAATGATGATTTTTTCTGCCATAGACGGACGGGGTTTTAGACTTCAAAATTAATCCAATTTTTCCAATGCGGCAAGAAATTGTTGCTGCGGATTATATTCGGATTTTATTCGCGAAACATCCAAGATTCCTATTCCTTCGTTTTTTTGGCGTTTTTGGCTTTATATGCCAATGAACGTAAATACGTCATCCGTGTGGTTGGTGGCTGCAAAATTTTCGCCTACTTCAGACGCGTTAACACTGTCGCTGGTGGCTTTGTCGATGCGCCACGCCGCAAAACACCATTTGCCCGTGGTGATTTTTAACCATTTTGGATTGTAATCGGCGTACAAGACACGAAATAGAGAACTGAACAGGCGACTTGTCAGCACGTCGAAAATAATTCAAAGTCATTATACAAAAGAAGGGAAAGCCTTGAACATGGTCAAAAGAGAAATCAGTTCATCTTTCAGCCCATTCCTTACGAAATTCTTCATTTTTCCTTCGGTCAGTTCACCCAAGCCGCTGATCAAACTCTTTTCCGAGACACTCTGGACACTCTCAATACACTTATCCAGATATTTTCCAATTGGCATTCCCATGCGGGATTCCACGATTTCTTTATTGACTGATGTCCTTTCTTTTAGGAAGAACCAGCAGTCGAATACATCTCGGCTGGTAATTTCGGTCCGGTCAAGAAGGGCACACAGTTTGTGAGCGAACATGTCTTCCTTCACCATAAGGCGCATCTGGAGGCCCAGAAAGTTCCGGATTTCATAGTGATTCTCGTATAGTCGGTTTGATATCTCAATTTTGAGTTTTCGCTGCCCTATGCCATAATCAAGCACGAGGATGATGCCATAGTGTTTGATGGCCTCATCGTGAATCTTGCCATATTTCAGGATAATCTTACGGACGCGCTCGTAGACCTCAGTCTCCTTCTCCTCATTAAGAAGATTGAAGTCCAGATCTGTCGAGAATCGCGGCAGATTGTAGAAAAACATGGTGGCAGTGCCGCCTTTGAATGCCATTACGGAGGAAAGCAGCGCGTCAGAGAATATGTCCTTAAGCAACTGCAGCATGAAGAATTTATGTCTGTTCGTATCCATTTCTATCCAAGAATTTTTGTGACACGTTGTTCGAGAGTTTTGCTATTGTATATGGGAAGGAGCGAAAGCACCTTCTGTTTGTCCAGGGAGATGGGATTGTCGAAATAGTAATTGCTGTTCAGGTACAAAGTGTCCAAGAAGGCTCTTTCCTGAGTAGCGATGTTCACATTCCCTTCGCGGATGACGCCGGCTGTGTCAATCAGGATTTCACCCTTGATTTTACGATACCGATACACTTTTCCATCAATTTCAAGGCTCCGGCTCAAATTACCCACCGAAGTAATTTCGTCGCTGTACTGGAAGATAATTCCAGCCCTCTGCAGCACATATTCCAAAGATATATAGGATGGCGTATAGAGCAAACAGGCAAGTTCCTTCTCGTCATAACCCGGCTTGGCATAGATTCCTTTCCTCGGATTGATGATCTCGCCTTTTTTAACATAGCTGATCATCCTGTTCTTAATAGTATTCCGCTCAAGTCCCTGCCCATAAGCCATGGCGATTCCCTGCATAGTGAAAACACTTGCCTTGTCCTTGTAAAGGTCTAAAAGGAGCTGATTTCGTAAACCCATAGTCACCTTACGTATTACTTTCAGTTCACAAAAGTATATAATTTTATAGAAATCATCAAATCACATGAAGGTGATTCATTGGATCCCACGGAACTCTGCAGGTAAGCCTTTGATTGGTGTTTCTGTCAAAGCCGGGCAGGAAGTTTGCACCGGACGCGAAAGCATCATTCGGCCAAAGCGCCGGTGAGCGTGACCTGACGGGACTCGAAAGGGTGAAGGAGGCTGTCGATGATGACGGCGAAGTCGCCGCGGGTGAGCGAATCCAACGAAGGAAGGCCCAGATCGGAAAGGGATTTCCCCGGATAATAGTCATCAAGGAATATCTCATCCTCCCTCACCGGATCATCTATCCTGAACCAGGTCTCGTTGGACCAGCCGACAGACCGGCCGTCCCCCCTCATGATTCCGGTGGCGCCGATCCTCTGAACCGCAGCGAAACGTGGATCGTCCGGTGTGATGTCCAGATAAGGCATCAAATACCCGCCGGCGGCAAGGATCCCCTCCTGCACCTCTCGCACAGAGACATCCCTGAGACGCGGCCTCGCCCCACCTGCCCTCCGCGCGGCCACCGCGGCGGCGATGCCGGCGGCCTGGCCGATCTCCATCACGACCGGCTGGAGCCTGGTGGCTCCATTCGCGACGCAGGTCACGGACACCGCCTTCTCTATCACAAGAATACCCTCGGCCTCCTTCGGAACCATGACCCCGAAAGGAACCGAGAAGGACGGGACAGGATGGAACTCCAGCTGAGGAAGATCCCTCCAATCCGGATTACGATAGTGATGATGGTCAACAGGATAGTCCCCCACCGCGATGGCCGTGCGGTAAAGGGTGTTTGAATATGGCCGGTCAATGTCCGCCAAGGAGAACGTCACCTCCCCCTCGATCCGTCTTGAGTCCCTGTAGTATGGAATCATCGGCAGACCGTCATCGGTCGGATACTCGTCCTCCGCAATGCCTATATTCCTTAGTCCCAATTCTTTCTGAATATAATAGAGATAGCCGAGCGCCACCCTTTTGGCGCTGTCAACCGCAACGGCGCGGTCGGACGGAGGCATACGGGTGACATCCTTGACATAGCAGTCATTGCCCGCGATCGGCCAATTCAGCATGATCTTTCCGCCCGGCAGCCGCCCGTAGGAAAGCATCATGTCCACGGAATGGCCTCTTGACAGGCAATCCTCGTACAGTTTAGCGTCATAGCCTTCCGGACAAGGGATCGTCTTGTCGGAACCGGCGCCGAAATCCTGTGCCGTGATGACGTAGGTCAAGTCCTGTACCGCTGCTACCGTGTCAACAGGAGAACTGTTGCAAGGCACTCCACACATTGCCGCGATGTCACCAAGTTCGGTTCCGTCAATCAGAATCCCCGCCCTGACGCAGCGACGGCCATCCGGTCCGTCCAACGTAAGCCGCCAGCCTTCGTCCAGTTTCTCAGCCCGGACGCAACCCGTCTCCATAGCAAGGGAAAGTCCGTCAAGCGGCCCTGCCATATTCATGAATATCTCCGCCCCGACTTTCGGTTCGAAGAGGATGTTGCTTACCCATCCGGTCTTCAAGGCCTCATAGCCCCCGTAGCGTCCGGCCAGAGAGTCGCAGAACTCGCCGAACAGGCCACCGCGGAGACGATAGTTACCGTCAAACGCCGAGACTCCCGCGGATGTGAGCATGCCACCAAGCCAGGGAGTTTCCTCGACAATCAGCACTGATGCCCCTGAGCGGGCCGATTGTATGCCCGCCGACGTTCCACCGGCACCGCCACCGACAACCACCACGTCATAATAAGCTTCAGTTCCGCCGCACGAGTGCAGCAGAACCGAAGCGATCATAAAAATCAACAGACCAATTGGATAAGGCTGTCCGCGCATCAGATGCAGGCCTCCTTCCCCTTAGAGATGTCCTCCAGCATGGAGCCTATCTGATAAAGACCTCTCGGAACATGGAAGCATCCTTTCCACTTTCCGCCCTTGAGCGGTAGCAGGACTTCCCCACGGCGGTTCAGGTAGCCGAACCACTCGGGATACTCCTTGTCCTTGAAACGGGTCCAAAGGTAGTCATCCAGCCTGAGGAACCACTCCAGACACTTCTCGTTGCCCGTGAGGCGGTAGCCTTTCAGCATCGCGATCGCGGACTCTATGTGTACCCACCAGAGTTTCTGGTCCCATTCAAGTTCCTGGGTCGGATAGCCCTTGCGGTCCATGAAATAGAAGATCCCGCCATATTCCTTGTCCCAGCCATAGTCGATCACGCGGAGGGAGATTTCCACAGCCTTGTCGATCAAGGCCTTGTCCTTGCGGCGGATTCCGAGGTTCATAAGGAACCACATCGCTTCCAGATCATGTCCAGGGTTCACCTTGCGGCCCTCGAAACAGTCGATGAGGGAATTGTCAACGGCAGAGACGTTCTCCACCATCACTCCAAGATCCGGCTGGTAGAACACATCCAGAACCTCGTGCAGACATTCGTCGATCAGGCGGTCCATCATCTCGGGGTCGTTGATGATCCTCTCGACCTCCAAAGCCATGTTGCAGATGATCATCGGCAGGGCGAAATCCTTCAGCGGCCTTGTTCCCGGTACAGCCTTCGACCAGATTCCCTTTGGATTGGAACGGCGTTCCAGAATCCGGCGGAAAGTCTCCTTGGCGTAACGGGCATATTCCTCATCGCCTGTCGCCTCGGCCAACTGGGCGAATCCCATACAGGCGAATGTGTTGGAGAATATGTTGTAGGGCTGGATGACCGGCTTTCCCTCCCTTGTCAGGGAGAAGTAGAAGTCATAGTCGGGAGTGTGGCCATATTTCATGAGAAAACGGGCACCCTGCTCGGCACACTTCAGCCATTCCTCGTTCTTCGCGAGTTTGTTGTACAGCATCGCGAACATCCAGACCTCACGTCCCTGAAGCCAGATGAACTTGTCCTTGTCGTAGACACTTCCGTCACGGTTCAGGCAAGTGTAGTAACCTCCGAATTTCGTGTCCTGGGAATGTTCCAGCCAGAAAGGCAGGACATTCCCGAGGAGTTCCTCCTTATAGCGCGACGCCATCGCGCCGAAATCAACATTTTTTATATTCATAGTTAACATTATTGTGCGGTGAACCTTATGCAGGTGATGCAGTCATAGTTGCCGTCCGTGACAAACATGTCCATGGACTTACCGTCGGCCGAGGTCTGGAGAAGGACATCCCCGCATGCTCCGGCACCCGTGAAGGTACCTTCACCGACAACGGTCGCTCTTTCGGCATAGTAAGCCTCTTTCACGGAACCAAGATTCGTAATGTCAAGCAGATAGACCTCAGGGCAGGATCCATATGAGAAGTGGGCTCCACGTTCGACGGCGCAGAAACGGATCCCGTTAAGAGTGGCCACGGAGATGCAGTTGTAGTTCTCGTTGCCGTCGCTGGTGGTGTGGAAGACGGACTGCCACTCGCTCTTCGCCACATCCTTGCACCAGTTCAGGTCGTAGTTGCCGTTGGCGTCGGCGGAGTAGCCAATGAACAGTAGTCCGTCATTCCGGTCATCAGAAACCGGCGCGACGCACGCTCCGTAAGAATCCCAGACCGTGATGGCGGCTGGAGCGATCGATCCGAAGACCGCATCACCGACCTTTCCGTCAGTAATCTGCCATCCTACCCAGTACTGGCTCACATCGACGAAAGCGGTGACGACTGCCTTCCGGGTCACGTCTCCACGCACCCTGATGTTGCCCATCGAAGAGCTCCAGATAGCGTTGTGGGTATATTCCAGAAGCATTTCAGGAGCGGATTCCAATGACTTGAACGTGTAGATCCGGAGCGTGCCGCCAAATGGTGTCAACGCGGCGGCAAGGACGTTGCCGGCATCATCATTCACAAGCGAGTGGACGGAAAGGCCTTCAGGGACAGCTATTTCCTTCAGATATTCACCGGTCTGGCGGTTCAGGGCGTAGAGTTTGTTCCCGCCATTGCCGACAAGCAGGATGTCATCCTTCACGGCAAGCCTGAGAGGCCCGCCGGCCACGGCGATCGCGCCAAGGTCAGCCGAATACCTCTTCTGCCAAAGCACACTGACATCAGCCGTTCCCTTCTGCTTAAGTTCGACAGCCGCGGAGTAATCCTCCAGCTCAGTGGTCACATTGATGACGCCGGCCCTGGAGCCGAAATCAGGATTGGCCTCAACCTTATAAGTAAAGGAACCATCCTTCCCGGAGACTCTTGTGATCCATTCAGAATCAGGATCCTCGACCTCATAAGGGAAGTTGGCCTCGACCTTAAGGGTCACCTCGCCACCGTTCTTCTCGGCAACCAGGCTCTCAGGAGAGACATTGAAGAATCTTTCGTTAGGGGCCTGATTGACAACGATGTCCTCCGACCCTTCGCTGCTGGTGAAGGTTATCACTCCCTGACGGGCCTCGAACTTGTTGTAGATCTCGTTTGAGGCCACGGCAAAAGTCACCGTGTTCTCAACAAGACCCTTGGTCGTGACAGCGGAGATCCATTCCTTGGCATCATCGGCGATCTTGTAGTCGAAGTCGATGTTGGACACGACCTTGATGTCGATGGAGCCTCCCTCCTTAGGAATGTCGAATGATCCCGGCGTGACGGTTATGGAGTTCAGCTGTTTCTGAGTCACTTTGATAGTCTTGGAATCCAGTCCGCAGCGCAGGTCGAACGAATATTCCCTTCCGTCGTGGCCGGGGTTCCTCAGGGCAGTCACTATCACCTGATTCTTGCCGGCTCCGCCGCTGGTCGGAGTCACCGAACTCCAGGTATAGTGGTTCGTGTTAGGAACCGCCACCCTCCATTCATTGTCAGCAGTGAACTCAACCGTGTAGGTGCCTCCGGCAGACGTGAACACCGGATTCATGGCTTCCCCGGAAATGGTGATGGTCCCGGAGTCGTTCGAATCATCTTTGCAGGCGGCTAAGGACAGAGCCATCGCCGCTGCCAGCATTATTATGGATATTCTTTTCATTTTTAGCGTTTTTGTTATTTTTTCACAGTTTTCAGATAGTCATCGAATCCCTTTTTGAAGGCATCCCAGTAGTCGTACATCTTGATGTGACAGAGGTCGAACACAAAAAAGCCATCGCCCTCGTTGATGCAGGCCTTGATCGAATCCGGGATCTTGGAAGCCTGACCGCCGTTCGTCCACCCCGGGGAGTTGCCGATGTCCGGCCCGCCGCAGAACTTGACATCCCCCTTCAAGAGAGACCTGCCCTGCTTGCAGAACCCCTGCATCGTCCACTCACCGCTGCCCCAGATGCTGTCGGCGCCGGCATAGGCTCCGAGAAACATGAAGTCGCAGTGGTCGGCGTAGCCACAGTTCTTGTAGTTCGCCGATGCCCAGAAATAGCCGTCCGCCTTTGGATCGTACTTAGGGCTTGCCCAATTCACGCCGGATGTGTAGTAAGTCGAGTACCAGGCCCCGACATACACGCCGAAGCGGATGTCCTTGTTGATCCGGTGGACAGCGTCGGAAGCCTCGGCGACGAAGTCGTGGATGACGCTCGCGCGGAACTCCAGCCACTTCTTCACAGTCTCGCCAGCCTTCGATCCAAGCGCCGTCGTGCCGGGAGCCATCACATCACCAGGCCATGAAGAGCAGGTGATGCCTGAATATTCCTCGAACTTTCTCTTCGAGACATCCGAGAAATCGCTCTGCAGGCCATAGTCATCGTAACGGCAGCGGTCCAGGATGATGCCGTCAAGATCGTATGCAGCCAGATCCTTGATGATCTGAAGCACATAGTTCCGCACCTGCTCGTTGGCAGGATTGAGGAATCTGGCTCCGTAGTCTTCGGAGCCGGTCAGATCCATGACGCTGACAAGGCCGTCTTTCGCGTTGATGACCGAAGCCCAGGACTTCCTTCCCGACTCGCGGAAAAGCATTCCGTCGCTTCCAAGGCCATAAGGGCAAAGGTAGCCGCCCACGAAGGTGTTGATGCTGGCGTTCACCTTGAGACCCACCTTGCGGGCCTCGTCGATGAAGGTCTGGAGGTAGTCGTATGTGCCGGTTCTGGAAACCCACACATAACTGCTTCCCTTCCAGACATCAACCTTCTTCAGCGGACTGGCGACAGAGGACTTGAACAGCACGTCGCCGCTTGTCGGCCTTACATCGACAATGATGTCCGTGAAACCAACGTCCTTGATGCGCTTCAAATCCGCGGCTATCCTGTCCTTGTCGTTCTCGTAGTCACAGAAATTGGCCGCCGCGTCAATCCACACGTACCTCGGCTTGCCTGTCTCTTCCGCAGGTTTCTCGGGCTCCGGTTTCGGTTTGTCCCAGTCGGGGTTCCAAGGATTATCCTTGGAACCTCCGCAGGACATGATTGTCATGGCGGCAAGAACGATCAGGGAATATATCCTCAAAGGGTTCATCTGACTATTTCTTTATGCAATCCACAGAATAGCCACCGAGGACTCCTGAATTCTGGTCGTAGTAGTACAGATACATCTTGAATCCGTCCTTGGTCGGAGCCAGAACGACATCTCCGGCGGCAAAGCCGGCGTCAGCCTTCTGGAACCAGTCAACGGAAGACTTGCCGAGGACTATCGACGTGGTCTCGTTCAGATTGCCGGACAGCGCCGCCGGATCCGAGATGTCGTACAGGTAGAGTGCAGGGCCGCATCCCCAGTGAGGGAAGTGGCTGACCACGAAGAGCGACATGTAGGTGGCGTGATTGAACTGCTTGCTGTCCAGGTTATTGACATTCAAGGCCCACGATGATCCGTCGTTGAACGGTAGCGATGACTTCAGCGTGCCGTCGGCCATGACATAGTGCAGGACGTTAGGATCATAGTAAGAAAGGAACATCCCGGCGTTCCGCGTAGGAGCCACGGCCACAGCGTCGGTGTTGTTCACCGGAGCGCCGCCCCATGCGAGGCCGGCTCCCGCGAGATCGAGCACCGAGACATCGGCGACGGATCCGCCGGCAACAGTGACCCTTGTCACCTTGCTTGAGGATGTCACGCCCGCGATGCCCTCATGGGTTATGTCAATCACAGCGTCACCGTCAATGTCGCCGATGACCTTTATTGAATACCCCATAGGAAGATCCGTGCTGTTGGTGAACGAATGGAACAGTTCCGGAGCGGTCTTAACAGAGGTAGCCTTCCAAATCTTGAACTCGCCGCCACCGTCAACGTGGTTGCAGAGGATAAGGTTCTCCGCCTCGTCATTGGTGACAGCCGCCGGAGCGACGCCGCCGGCATTGATCTCGCCTTCCTTGACACCGGTGATGCCGTTCAGGAAGACAGGAGCGGAACCGTTGCCGTAGCAGAAGACAAGCTTGCCGCCAGTCACCGCAAGGCTCGGGAATATGTCAGCCGTGTTGTAGGCCGGGAGTCCGGCCATGCTTACAGGCTCGAAGTTGAACAACGCCTCAAGCGATGACTTGTCAAAGCCCTTGTCAATCTTGTCAGGAACAGTCTTGATGACGGTATATTCAGAGAAGGTCTGACCATCGTGGGCGGTCACCCTGAACTTGACGCCCTTGTTGTAGTCCTGCGGAGTCGAAGGATCCGGGGAGATGGTGGCATGCGCCGAAACCTGTGCGGATGCGGTGCAGGCGCTCAGATCCTCGGCGGACACCAGGGTGACGGTCTTCTTGTTCTTGTCCACGATGCCGGAGACGGCGGGGTCATCCAAGGAGAAGACAAGAATGTCGCAAGCCTTGGACTTCACCCTCTCTCCGGTGATGCAGATGTTCCTGCTCTCACCCTTGGCGTTGGTGAACCTGAACATGTTGTCCTTGGTCAGATCCAGAAGGGTCAGCGCCGGCTCGATAGTACAGTTCGGCTGCAAGGCAGCCTGCACCCTGACCTTGGTCATGTAAGGTGATGTCTCGTTGTCCGATGTCTCAGGGAAAAACCAAGGGACAGGGATGACGAACCGATCGGCGTTCTCGTCCGTGATGTTCAGCTTGCACATCGACTGATCCATGAAGGGGCCGAATGTGAAGAACGCCTCGAAACTGGTAAGGTTTTGACGCTCCGCGGTCGACTCGACATATTCAGGGCTATGGCACGAAGCCGCCACGAGAAGAGTCAGAACCGCTGTCAGTATGTGGATCTTTTTCATATAAGTCGTGATTATTTCCATTCCGGGAATTGTTCTACTGCATTGTTGCTTGACAGCTCGCTGTCCTGGAGAGGGAATCTGTTCATCTTCTCAGGATAGTTGCGGTCCTTGTCATCGACAGAGACATAGGTGTAGATGAAGCCACTTCCTGCGCTCTCGATCTTCAAGCCATGCACCTGATAGCCGGAGAGTCCGTCAGGATAGTTGTTCGGAGCCACTCCCCATCTGCGGAGATCCCAATAGGAGAAGCCTTCGAACGCCAGCTCGACCTTGCGCTCCTGACGGATGGCATTCCACAGGTTGTCCCCCGCCTTGTCAGCGTACGGAAGCCCGACACGGGCGCGGATTTCCTTGACGGCGGCATTGGCTCCCGCGGCGTCATTGAGACGGTAGCAGGCCTCGGCCCTGTTCAGAAGCACCTCGGCGTACCTGATGATGACAAGCGGCTGGGTGCTCTCGCTTCTGGCGATCACGTCATGCGTCTCGTCCACACCTTTGCGGAGGTAATAGCCCGTGGTCGTCTTACCATTAGGCTCCTTGACCACGTTCCATTGGCACCAGCCGTCGTCTCCGCCCACAAACGGCTCGATCGTGCGCCCTTTCCACTTCGCACCGTTGTAGAGTACGGATGCCTGGAAACGAGGCTCAAGCAGCTCATACGGAGGATTCTGATCGGTTCCCTCGGCGGTGTGCCAAGGCGACCAGTCCGGAAGACCGGAGCCGTCGGCATATTCATAGGACTCCACAATCTCCTGTGTCGGCGTGCCGTAGCCGCCGCCGGAAGCATCCTTGGTGGTGTAGTCGCCTCCCGGAGAGTAGTAGTAGTCGAAGCTGTGGGTCACATTGTCGGAATAGTTGAAGACATATTCAAGTATGACCTCGGAATTGTTGCCGTTGAAGACATCAGCATAGTTTGAGATCAGAGAATAACCCAACTCCTTCACTTTGTCCGCGGCCGCGACGACCTTGTCATAACGTTTGGCGTACAGCATCGCCCTTGTCATGAAGGCATAGGCCGTACCTTTATTCAGCCTTCCGTTCGCTTTTTCTTTCTCAGGCAGGTTCGCGGCGGCGAACTCAAGGTCGGATTCGATGAAGTTCCATCCTTCCTCCTCTGTCGAGAGAGCCTTGTTGGCCGTGATGGCGCTCAGATCCTCGTCATAGATGATGACATCCTTGTACCTCTTGACAAGGTCGAAGTAGAACCATGCGCGCATGAACCTCAGCTCGGCCGAGAGTCTCGTCTTGTCCTCACCGGACATCTCACCGTACTTCTCCAGATAGTTCAGACCCTGGTTGGTCTTTCTGATCGCGCTGTACATCGTGTCCCAGTAGCCAAGGTACGCGGACACGTAGTTGGCTGTCAACACAGATCCCCCGTAGGCGATCTCGCTCGGTATGTAGCACAGAGCGTTGAAGTTGTAGGAGCCGTACTTCAACTGGTCGGTGAGGGCGTCGGTCATGCCGGCCGCACACTGTCCGGAGTTGGCGTCGGCCATGTCCAGGATGTAGCTATAGATGTAGTTCACTCCATATTCCGCATTCGCGGTGGTTTTCCAGAGCATCTTGTCCGAGACGCTGTCGGTCGGAGTCATGTCGAGGAACGAGTTGCAGGAGGACACCCCCATCGCCACGGCGATTCCCGACACTGTCAAAATCAGATTCTTAATGTATTTCATATCAAGCTGTCCTTTTAGAATGATAATGTCACACCACCCATCAAGAGGCGCTGCTGAGGATAATAACCGTTGTTCACGCCCGGAGACTCAGGGTCGATTCCCTTAGGAAGACCATCGATGGTGAATATGTTCTGTCCCTCGACGAACAGCCTGAGGGAAGACACGCCAAGATGGCTCATCCATTTCTTCGGCAGGGTGTAGCCAAGCTGCGCTGACTTCAGACGGACATATTTTCCGTCCCTCCACCAGAATGAGCAGCTTACACCGTTGTCACCACCGTGTCCCGGAGAGCCGAGGGTTAGACGCGGGAAGGTACCGTCAGGATTGTCCACGCTCCATGCGTTCTCCACAAGATAGAGAGGAGAGTTTCCTCCCTCCTTGAAAGTCTGAGTCCAGATCGTGTTGTCATCATAGCCGTTGTAGTACGTTCCGGTAAGGGAAACGTCGAACAAGGCGCCGCCGGTGAACTGGGCATTGAAATCAAAGCCGTTCCACTCGAAATTGAGGTTCAGGCCGAATGTCAGCTCAGGCCTGTTGGAACGTCCGAAATAGCCCCAGTCGTCGTAGTCGATCTTGCCGTCGCCGTTGATGTCCACGAACTTGATGTCGCCCACGTTAGGGCGTGATCCCCACCAGGCGGAATTGTCAATCTCCTCCTCGGAGCGGAACAGCCCGTCGGTCTTCCAACCCGTGATGGAGCCATAGGTCTTGCCGACAATCTTCCTGTTGTCGCTGACCTCAGGATTGTCCTTGTACTTGATCCATCTGGTCTTTGAATATGTCAGGCTGGCGCTCACCCCGTAGAAGAACGGCTTGCCGCCGAGAGAGAACTGATTCTTGTGAGTGACCATGAGGTCAACACCCTTGGCGTCGATCGCAGGATAATTGATGTAGGTCGGATAGTACCCACCCATGGAAGCCGGGAATCCGGAGCCCTGGCCGGTCAGGATGTCATAGGTGTAGTTGTAGAATCCGTCCACCTCCATGCCCAGAAGCCCGTCCCACAGGGTCGCGTCGAATCCGACGTTGTAGGAAAGGTAACGCTCCCATGACAAGTTGAGCGACGGCACGACATCCGGCTTATAGGCAGGATTGAAGGCAGCGCTTCCGTCAACCATCCTATAGCCCACCTTCTGGCCATAGCGCGAGTAGGTGCTGAGGAAGGCATATTCAGGAACACCGTCGTTTCCAAGCATTCCGACGGAGGCCCTGATCTTCAAGTCATTGAGAAAATCAGCAGATTTCATGAAATTCTCATTGGAGATTCTCCACGCGACGGATGCTGAAGGGAAGAAGCCCCAGCGGTACTTGTCCATTCCGCTGAAGAGGTACGAGCCGTCCTCGCGTCCCGAAAGTTCGATGAGGTACCTGTCCGCGAAGTTGTACTTGAGTCGGAAGACTCCGCCGACGCTTCTGGACGCTCCGCTGCTTCCGGAGACAGGGTTCTTGGTCGGGTTGCCCTGGCTGATTTCCGGGAGCGAGGCGAAAGGAAGATCCTTGACGTAGGCCGCGAGACTGTTGCTCTTGGTGTCACGGATCTCCATGAGCGCCAAGGCCTCCACGCTGTGCTTGCCGAAGGTGTTGGAATATTCAAGACTGGCCTGTCCCACCATCTGCTGCCAATAGGACGTTCCCTCTCCGAGGTTTATGCCGTTGTCCACTCCCCTTGGGTCATTCTTCTTCGAATATGCTCCGTCCACGAAAGCCATCGTGCTGTAAGGGGTGTTCAGATTCTTGTTGTAGGAGTTGCTCCAGTCATAGACACCGGCAACCTTGGCGACCAGTCCGTCCACACCTGGAATGTCATAGGCCAGCGTGGCGTTGACCGAAAGATCCATCGAGCGGGTCTTCTTGTAGCCTGACTCATAGATGGCGGCGAGAGGACTCTGAGGAAGTCCGGTGTTCTTCTTGATCGTCGAAGTGTACATGCCCTCGTACCTCTCCGGGAGATACGGATGCATCACGATAGTCTGGTTTGCCACCGACAGCCATCCCAGCTCGCTGTATCCGCCGTCCGTGCCTCCCGAGGCATAGCCCGGAGTGTCCCTGTGAGCCAGCGTACCCGACAGGCCCAGCTTGAAATGCAGCCTGGAAGTGATGTCCGAGTCAATGTTGGATCTCAGGTTGTAGCGCTTGTAGGTGAAGTTGTCGATGTTACCGTCCTGCCCGTAGTAGCCGAAAGAGGTGTAGTAGCGGGCCTTGTCGCTTCCTCCGGTCACGGTCACGTTGTGCTTCTGCGTGAATCCGGTGCCGAACACCTTGTCGATGTAGTTCACGTTGTCCCAACCGTCGGTAGGGTCGCCGTTGGTCATCGCGGCGACATTCTCCGAAGTAAAGTACGGATTGTACTGGGAGCGGTCGGTGATGGCTCCGCTGGCCAGCTGGTCCATCATGTCCGCCATATTATAATAGTAGGCGAACTGCGGGCCGTTCATGAACTCCGGGAAATTAGCGTTCATCGACACACCGAACGAGGCGTCATAGGTGATGGAGGTCTTCTCCTTCGCTCCCCTCTTGGTCGTGATGATCATCACGCCGCCCGCGCCTTTCAATCCGTACACAGCGGCAGACGCTCCGTCCTTGAGGACAGAGATGCTCTCGATGTCATTAGGATTGATGTCGTTGATGTCACTCACCGGAAATCCGTCCACAACGTAGGCGATTCCGTAGATCGAGCCGCGCAGACGCAGGGAAGCCTGATCCTGACCAGGTTCTCCGGACTCCTGCACAGAGGAGATGCCCGGAAGACGCCCGGCAAGAATCTGAGAGACGTTCGAGGCCGGAGCCTTCAGGACCTCGTCCCCCTTGATCGCCGAGACCGCTCCCGTCAGGGATGATTTCTTGGATGTACCGTAACCCACGACAACCACCTCGTCAAGATAGGCAGTGTCCTCTTTCAGGGTCACGTTCAAAACCTGCACGGTTCCGTCACATAGTTTCCGGAACGATGTCATGCCCAGACACTGGAACTCCAGCGTCTGTCCTTTTGCGACGGAAATCACATAGCTTCCGTCCGATCCGGTCATCGTGCCGTTCGTGGTTCCGGCCACAATGACAGAGACACCGGGCAGCGGTTGCCCGTTCTGGTCTGTCACCCTACCTTTGACGGAAGGCTGCGCCGACACGTTTCCCGAGAACAGGAAAAACGACAGAACCGACGCAAGCACCACCTTTAGGAAAGGGAATGAATAATTCGATGTTTCTTTCATAAAAGAATGCGTTGTTATTAATAATAGTGTCATCTATCCACAAAGGTTAGCCTAACATTTTTACAAAGTTATAATATTTCATCAAATATTTAACAAATAAATTAATAAATATTAAAATAATTTAAGAAATAAATTCTTACCTTTGCGAAGACAATATTTACTAAGTTATCTTTTAAGGATTACTAAGGATTACTTAAGGATCACCTATCACATAAAGAAAGCACCATGACAGACAGAAGAACTTTTCTGAAGAAGGCCGGAATCGCCGCCGCGACCGCTGTGGCGGCTCCAATTGCCGCCAACGCTATGGGAATGGCCTCGAAGAACGGTAAAGACCTCAGGCTCAAGGCCGACGAGAGCATCAACAGCAGGCTGATCGTCCCTCACGGGAATGCCCTCCCCATCACCGGCACATTCCTGGACGAGATCTCGCATGACATTCCGCACCAGAACTGGGGCGAGAAAGAATGGGATCTTGACTTCCGTTACATGAAGGCGATGGGCATCGACACCGTGATCGACATCCGCTGCGGTTACCGCAAGTTCATCACCTATCCGTCACCTTACCTTCTTAAGAAGGGGTGCTACATGCCTTCGACCGACATGATCGACATGTTCTGCCGCCTCGCCCAGAAATACGGCATGAAGTTCTGGCTCGGACTGTACGACTCCGGAAAATACTGGGACACAGGCGACATGTCCTACGAGGTCGAGGCGAACAAGTACGTGATCGACGAGATCTGGCAGCGCTACGGCAGCAAGTACGACAGCTTCGGCGGCTGGTACATCAGCGGCGAGATCAGCCGTGCCACCAAGGGCGCGATAGAGTCCTTCCGCACGATGGGGCGCCAGTGCAAGGAGGTCTCGGGCGGACTGCCGACCTTCATCTCCCCGTGGATCGACGGCAAGAAGGCGGTAGACGCGGCCGGCGGCAACCTGACCAAGGAGCAGGCCGTCTCGATAGAGCAGCACGAGAGGGAATGGAACGAGATCTTCGACGGGATCCATGAATATGTCGACGCATGCGCCTTCCAGGACGGACACATCGACTACGACGAGCTTGACGCGTTCTTCTCTGTCAACAAGAAGCTGGCGGACAAGTACGGGATGCAGTGCTGGACCAACGCCGAGAGTTTCGACCGGGACATGCCGATCCGCTTCCTCCCGATCAAGTTCGACAAACTGAGGATGAAGCTTGAGGCGGCGAAGCGCTGCGGCTACGACAAGGCCATCACCTTCGAGTTCTCGCACTTCATGAGCCCTCAGTCGGCCTACCTTCAGGCGGGACATCTCTACGACAGGTACATGGAATACTTTGACATGCAATAAGCGATGGACAAAAGCATAAATATGACCCGGATAGTGTTCCTGGCCATCGTGGCGGCGATAGGCGGAATCCTGTTCGGCTACGACACCGCCGTGATCTCCGGCACGACCGAGATCGTGAAGAACCAGTTCCGGCTGACGACGATCGCCGAAGGGTGGTACGTGGGCTGCGCTCTGATCGGCTCGATTCTGGGCGTGATGACGGCCGGAATGATGAGCGACCATCTCGGCAGAAAGAAGACGATGCTCATCTCGGCTCTGATGTTCAGCGTCTCGGCCATAGGCTGCGCCGTCTGCGGCGACTTCAACCAGCTGGTTGTCTTCAGGATCATAGGAGGATTCGGCATAGGAATAGTCTCGATCGTCTCGCCGATCTACATCTCGGAGATCGCTCCGGCGCAGAAAAGAGGCTCCCTCGTGTCGCTCTACCAGCTGGCCATCACGATAGGGTTCCTGATGGCCTACCTGATCAACTACTTTGTCCTGAAGGGCGCCGACGTGACCTCCACCTCGACGGATCTCTGGACAAGAATATTCAATTCCGAGTACTGGAGGGGAATGCTTGGCTACGAGACTGTTCCGGATCTTCTGTTCCTCCTCGTCATATTCCTTATCCCCGAGAGTCCGCGCTGGTTGATCACCAAGCACAAGGAAGATAAGGCCGCAAGGATCCTCGGCGGGATATTCACATCCCCGGAGGAAGTGGCAAGGCAGATCGAACAGACCAGAGCCTCGATCGCCGGCGAGACCAAGTCCGAATGGCGGACTCTTCTGGAGCCGGGAATATTCAAGGCTGTCCTCATCGGCTGCGCCATCGCCATCCTCGGCCAGTTCATGGGAGTGAACGCCGTGCTGTACTACGGCCCCAAGATATTCAGTGACGCAGGGTTGTCAGGCGAGAGTTCGATGTTCTCGACCGTCCTTGTGGGGATCGTGAACATGCTCACGACGGTCATCGCCCTCCTGGTCATCGACAAGGTCGGCCGCAAGCAGTTGGTCTGGTGGGGTGTGGGCGGAATGATCCTCTGTCTGCTGATGATAGGCCTGTACTTCTGCTTCCCGCAAAGCCTTCCGACCTGGTTCCTGCTGACGTTCTTCCTTCTGTACGTTTTCTGCACGGCGATTTCCATAAGCGCGGTTGTTTTTGTACTTTTGTCAGAGATGTACCCTAACAGAGTGCGTGGACTCGCGATGAGCATCGCCGGCCTCGCCCTATGGATCGGCACCTACCTGATCGGCCAGCTCACGCCGTGGATGCTTGAGACACTCACTCCGGCAGGCACATTCTTTCTCTTCGCCGCCATGTGCGTCCCTTACCTTCTCATAATGTGGAGACTGGTTCCGGAAACTACAGGCAAGACTTTGGAAGAGATTGAGGAATACTGGACAAAAGGAAAATAAAGCGGATGGTCAAATATTTCAGCGAGAACCTCTCGGACAAGAATTCCATAATCAAGCAAAAGATTCTGGAACTGTGCATGAACTCGGGCGATTTCAGCATCGCAGATTTCGCCCGTGAATTGAACTGCAGCGTCCCGACCACCACCAAGATAGTCGGGGAACTGATTGATGACGGATGGTTGGAGGACCTTGGAAAAAAAGGCTCGGCCAGCGGGCGGAGACCAAGCATATTCGGTCTCAATCCGGAGGCCGGGTTCTTTGTGGGAGTGGATCTGGAAAGAAACCACGCCAACATCATGACAATGGACTTCAAGGGACAAACACTGTCCTATGACGAGGATGTCGAGTTCACCCTGAGGAACACGGAGGATTCCTGCAGAAAGCTTTGCGGACTCATCAGGAAAACCCTTGAGGACAATGGGCTTGGCTCCGAACGCATGCTTGCATGCAATATTGACCTTACCGGACGGGTCAACACCGCTTCCGGCTACAGTTTCACGTATTTCATCAACGAGGACAAACCGCTGAGCGCCATTCTTGAGGAAGACCTCGGAGTTCCGGTAGCCCTCGACAACGACTCCAGGGCAATGACTTACGGGGAGTTCCGCAGCGGAATCGCCAACGGAGAGAGGAGCGTGCTGTTCATCAATGTCGGATGGGGACTCGGCATGGGAATGATCCTGAACGGCGACCTGTACTATGGCAAGTCCGGTTTTTCCGGAGAGTTCGGACATTTCCCGTTTCTGGACAACGGACAGATCTGCCGCTGCGGAAAGATCGGTTGCCTGGAGACCGGAGCCTCCGGCTCGGCTCTCCAACGGATAGTGACGGAGAAACTGGAGGCGGGATGCCCGTCTATGCTGGCTGACAAATACAAGACAGGAAAAGAACTGACGCTCAACGACCTGCTTGGAGCCGTCGAGGAAGAGGATGTCGTGGCGATCGATGCGATGGGAGAGATCGGCACTACCCTCGGAAGAGGCATAGCCGGACTGATCAACATTTTCAATCCGGAAATAGTCATCCTTGGCGGGAAACTGACCGTCGGCGGGGACTATCTTATGCTTCCTGTACGAGCGGCGATCAAGAAATACTCCCTTAACATAGTGAGCAAGGACACCACCATCGTGTTCTCAAAACTCGGGCGCAAGGCAGGATCGCTCGGATGCTGCATGCTCGCACGCACAAGGTTTCTGGGGTTGATGTAGGCTTCGCTTCAATCAAGCCGATCCCGCCCCGTCACCACAAGGTGACCTTTCCTGCAGCCCCGAGATCAAGCGTGGCGGACTCGACTCCCAAAGCGCGGAAAACCCGGCGCATCGAGCGGAGTGACATATCATCTCCTCTCTCCAGTTTGGAGATCTGGGACTTCTTCACTCCCATCCGCCTCCCGAGCTCCTCCTGGGTCAGATTCTGATCCAGGCGACGCTTCCGGACGACTTCTCCAAGTCTGAAGGCATTGACCGCATCTGTGACCTCCTTTTCGAAGGTGTCCCTTTCCGGAGTCCCAATCTTACCAAAATGCTCATCAAGAACCTCCTCCAACGGATATAATTTCATTTCAGCCATAATCGTTTATCTTTCATTAAAATAAGACTTCATAATCGTTTCCGCTTTCGCAATCTCCTTATGCGGAGTTTTCTGTACCTTTTTGACAATTCCGTGAGTGACTACCACCAACATTTCCTTTCTCGTGTCCCAAAACGCGAACAAACGATAAGTCATATTGCCATAGAGGGTACGGAATTCCCAAATCTTGGTTCCTGTCAACTTTTTAAACAAATCAGCATCACGCTCACCATCTACAACTCTACGAATATTGTAGTAGATTTTATTTGCGGCAGGACGGGGCAATGATTCTATAAAATCACGTGCGTCCTCCATCAACACCAATCTTAACTTCCCACAAGCCATCTTTCAATGCAAAAATAATAAAAGTTTCCAAAATGCGACACCGTTCCGGAATTATTTTTCAGTCAATTCCGAACCGGACAAAAAGCAATTTATGCGATTTGTCACAGCCAACCAAACATCACAGGGGGTAACAACCGAACTTTTTATGTTTCTTTGCAATTATATATGTTTTTTATCCTCTCGTTGAATTTTACGGGAATTTTACGTAATATTACATTATGACAGCAATATGTCGGAAACGACCAACTGAAGCAGATCAATGACTTGATTTTAAGAGACTGGCTTCGCAAATACATTTAGTTTATGAATCTTACGGTGATATTAGTTTTGATCTCGGCGGTGGCGGTGGCTGCCGTGATGGCGCTGCTTGTCGTCATTCAGAGGAATGCGGCGGAAAGGCAAAGGATTGCCAAGGAATATGAGGACGCGGAGGACGATCTCCGGAGGCGGCTGATGGAACTGACCGGAGAGAAGGCGGCGCTGGAAAGCACACTCAAGGCCAGGGATGAATATGAAAGCCGGCTCAGGGAGGAGCAGGAGAAAGCGCTTGAAACACAAAGGCAAGCTCAGGAGAAAGCTATGGCCGCCCAAAGGGAAATCCAGGAAAAGGCGATGGCGGAGCAGAAGGAGGCGCAGGAAAAGGCTTTGAATATGCAGAAGGAGCAGCATGCAAAAGAACTTGAGAATATGAAGGATGCGTTCAAGGCCCTGTCGGCGGACAACAGTTCCGAGTTCAAGAGGCAGAGCGCGGAGTCGATCTCCGATCTTCTGAAACCGATACAGGAGAAGTTCGCCGAGTTCGGCAAGGCCGTGCAGGAGTCCAGAAAGGAGGCCGTGGAGCAAAGCGCGCAGCTGAAAGAGCATATTCACAATGTGATGGAGCGGTCGCAGGCGGTGGGAGACGAGGCCAGAAACCTCGCGAACGCGCTTACGGGATATTCAAAGGTGCAGGGGGACTTCGGCGAAATGCTGTTGACCGACGTGCTGAAGAACGCCGGGCTGGTGGAAGGCGTGCACTTCTTCACCCAGAGCGTGATGACGGACGAGGCTGGGCATGAGATCAAGAGCGAGGGCGGCAGGACGATGATCCCGGACGTGATGGTGCTTTACCCGGACGACACGACCGTCATCATCGATTCAAAGGTCAGTCTGAACTCTTACAAGGAATATATCAACGCGGAGAAGGTGGAGGATCGAGTAAGGCTCGCCAAGGCCCATGTCGAGAGCGTCCGCAAGCATGTGGACGAGCTTAAGACCAAGGACTACGCCTCGTATATTCCGGAAGGGAGGCGGAAAGTGAACTACAATCTGATGTTCATCCCGGTCGAGGGGGCGTTCAGGCTTATGCTGGAGGAGGATCCGATGCTCTGGCAGGTGGCCAAGGACAACAATGTGTTGATCGTGAGCCAGATGACTCTCGTGATAGTTCTGAATATGATCCAGATGGCATGGAAGCAGGCGAACCAGGAGAAGAACATCGCCGAGGTTTACAAGACAGCCGAGGAACTGATGAGCCAGCTCAGCGGCTGGATGGAGAGCTATGTGGCGATCGGAACCATGCTCGGCAAGGCCCAGACTGCCTACGAGACCTCGACCAAGAAACTGACCGAGTCCAACCAGAGTGTCGTCAAGAAGATCCAAAAGCTGGAGAGACTCGGCCTCTTCCCCAAGAAGTCCCAGGCCAAAATAAAACCCGGAGCCCGCAAAACCGGCCCCGAATCCATAATCCCACCCGAACTATCACCAACTTCCGTCCAAGACACCGAATAGGCCTCTCATTTGCGAAGTCTCGTGAGCAAGACCCGGTCTTCTGCGCACCAAAGCGCCTTACAGCCCAGTCTCGTGAGCAAAACCCGGTCTTCCGCGCACCATAGCACCTTACAGCCCAGTCTCGTGAGCAAGACCCGGCTTTCCGCGCACCAAAGCGCCTTACAGCCCAGTCTCGTGAGCAAGACCCATATATTTGCTCACGGAGATCTATCCTGTAAAGGCTAATTATTATATAACTAATGATCGTCCTTCCCCACAGCGCTACAGCCTCACATCAATCAGATTCGGGTAATGGTCTGTGATCCCGACAGTATAGCTCTCCATTATGCAGTCGAACACCTTGACTTCGGTCTTGCCGCTCGGATCGTAGATCAGACAGTGATCAATCGCTCCTGAGGTACGGTCTTGCCCGCGTCTGCGGCTGTCAACGGAATATCCGTCCGAGGGTCCGCTGATATGATGACCATTGTGCGTGTCGCCGTATAATGTGGCGGCTTTGTAGCAAGGCACATAACCGCCCTGAATAAACTGCTGGATGGGGACAGTGTCCTCCTCGCAGTTCATGTCACCGACCACGAACACCGGAATGTCACCGAACTTCACTCTGATGATTTCGGTCTCCGCCATCACGAGACGCACCTGAGACGCTCTCGCCATCGTGCTGCCGGGTTTGGCCTTGTCACTTTTCCACCAGAGATGTGTGCCTATCAATGCAAAAGTCTTTCCATCAGCTTTCCTTTTCATCACGGCGGAAGTGAATGATTTAGAGCCGTGGTTGCACCACTGCTTGGGAGTGTAGAGATTGTAGTTCACGTACAGTAGCTCAAGGGTCTTGCTGTTGTAGAAGATCGGCGTGTTGTTCCAATCCCTTTTCGATTCCCAAGCAATGACATAGCCATTATTCCGCACAAGATGATAGAATTCTTTGTGCATGTGGTCAGAATACTCCTGAAAAGCGAAAACATCCGGAAGATAGTCCTTAATCAATCTCGCGAACAGGGGTGCTCTTTTGAAATCACGCGGATCCTCTCCGATCGCCTTCCATTTCGGAGGAATCGTGTCCTTGCTGTAGTCCCAGATGTTGTCGTCCAAAATGCGGAGATCCGCGCCCTCGGCGATCTTGAATCTCGCATCGAATGCCGTGCTTCTCTGCGCGTCGGCTATCGGTCCGTGGACAGAAAGCCCGATGACAAAGGCACAAGACAGAATGAGTTTTAATATCTTATCCATTTTTCTTTCCTCCGAATAATCTGTCAATAACGAGTGCTATCGCCGCGTCACCACTGACGTTACAGGCAGGGCCGTAGCCGTCAAGCGCAAGGTAGATGGCCATCATCAGGGCGCACTGGTCAGGGGTGGAACCGAGTACCGACTCCAGAAGGCCGATCGAGGCCATCAGCACCCCGCCCATCACCCCTGGAGCAGCCACGGCAGCCACGGCCTGAAGAAGGGCGAAGTTCAGGAACAGGCCAAAGCTGATGTCTATTCCGCAGGCAAATACACTGGTCGGAGGCCAGATTTCCCACTCCTACATATTCATGGAAGACACCTTAAGGCTGGGGCTTGCAGGTGTGGCCTCCTTGAAACACCTTTCACCCGTCGCCAACATCAAGGAAGCCGCCCTCTACGGAGCGTTCGCCACTTTCGCCCGCCAGTACCCCGACATTCTGTAACGAGAAAGGCTCCGTGGGGAGCGCGACACGCGCGCTATGATTATCCCATCAGAGGATGTTCATAGACTGCTCGCGGATCTTCTCCAGCTCGTCCTTCATACGGACAACGAGCTTCTGGATGCCGGAGTGGTTGGCTTTGGAGCCGGTCGTGTTGATCTCACGGCCCATCTCCTGGATGATGAAGCCAAGCTTGCGGCCAGGATATTCCTCACCGTCAATGGTGTCCATGAAGTACTTGCAGTGCTGGCGAAGACGGACTTTCTCCTCGTTGATGTCCAGTTTCTCAAGGTAGAAGATCATCTCCTGCTCAAAACGGGACGGATCCACCTTCTGCTGGAGAGCCTCAAGATTCTTCATCAGTTTCTCCCTCACGGCATCGATCCTCTCCTTCTCGAAGCCCTCCACCTGATTCTCAAGGTCAAGGATGTTCCGCACCCTTGAGGTGACATCCTTATAGAGAGCCTCCCCCTCCTTCGCACGATAGTCATTGACAGCGGCAAGAGCCTCATCAATAGCCTTTTCCACTACCGGCCAGTTCTCCTCGGTGATAATGTCCTGCCGGGAGTTGTCCATCACGTCAGGGAAACGCAGGATGGAGGCAAGCATCTCGTTAGGATTGAAAGACAGAGAGTCAAAAACAGGAAGCGAGGCGCTGAAGTCCATCAGTTGGTCGTAATATTCCCGAAGAAGTTCCTTGTTGATCTGCTTGGCCATTCCACCGGCCTTCGGCTCCCATGTGATGTAAAAATCGATCGTTCCACGTACAAGGGAATCCGTAATCTTCCTGCGCACAAGCAGTTCCTTGTCTTTGGGAAGAAGCGAAGACTTGATGTTGGCGTCAGAGTTCTTGCCGTTCAGCGTCTTGATCTCGATGGTGAGTTTCCCTGTCTCCAGGACGGCCTCAGCCTTGCCGTAACCGGTCATTGACTTGATCATATTCAAAAATTAAAATCACCCGGACCGGGATTCAACAAGCACGAATCCCGTTTCCGCCGCAAAGATAGTGATTCCTCGGCAAAATCACGTAATCTCTGACCGTGAAACACCTTGCCAAAAGGCACTATCCGATTCTGACGACAGCGCTGACAGGAAAATGGTCAGAAGCGAACCTGCCGGAATACAACGTAGGGGCACAGCGGTAGGATTCGACAGCCACACCTTCGCCGCGACAGTAGATGAAATCTATGCGGTCACGGCCTGAGGGATATTTATAGGCGTTATAGGTACCTGAGGGGCCTTCATGCGAAAGAGCGAGATCAAAAGCGTCACGCCAATATTCACGGAAAGAGTCGGAAGCGGGAGTGTCAGGGGTTGTGTTCATGTCGCCGACCAGAAATGAAGGCAGGCGTTCCGTGTTGAAGCGTTCTTCCATGCGGCGGTACAAAAGTGCGTACCTGGCGTTTGGAGCCTTGTTGAAGCATGCGTGGGTACACATCAGGAACAACCGTTCTCCGGAAGCCTTATGCCTCAACACGGCGCAGCACCCTCCACGGCGATAGTTTCCGTTCGGTCCCACATCCGCCAGCGAACAGACATCCGGAGTGTCGGAGATCCAGAAAAAACTCCTTTCAAGCATGTCGAAAAGTGATTTTTTGAACATTATGCCGTGTGCCTTGTCCCCTTCCCCGTTCTGTGAATATGGACTGAAAAACCAGAATGAATATTCATTCCCAAGTTCTTCCGTCAAGTCCCGCTGCATCCTGGAGTTTACCTCCTGAAGACCGGCCACATCGAACCCGGCGCTCCGCAGGGATGCCAGTAGCCTTGGTTTCCTGACCGCCCAGCAGTTATCGTGTCCGGAGTCAAGATGCTCCATCCTGAGGTTATATGTACCAAGCGTGAATCTCATTTCCAAACATTTACCGGCCTTCCGTCGAGACTAAAGGCAATGTCACAATAAAATCAGCGTAGATCGGGCAATGATCTGAAGGATAGTACCCTTCGTACCGCCTGTTGTCGCAGGTGTAGCCAAGAGGCTTGACCCCTTCCCCACGATAATAGATGTAGTCTATCCTCGGGGCGGCGTTCATATCCTCGTTCTCCCCCCGCTTGTTGAAAGTCCCGACGGAACCTTTGCGGACATCAGCCGGAACGGTCAGGAAAGTGTCGTTCCAATAAGTGCGGAACAATTCCGAAGACTTGGTCCATTCCCTTGTGTTAAGGTCGCCGACAAAGAACGACGGAAGGCTCTCGGGGTTATATTCCTTCGCCCTCTCAAGGATGACCGGAGCGGCATTGGCGTTGGCTTCCTTTCCCAAAGGCATGTGACTAATCATCAGGAAGAAACGCAAGCCGGTAGCGTTTTCCTTGAATATGGCGCAGCAAGCTCCACGGGTGTACTTTCTCTCGTCCCACCCTTTGCTCTTCACATCCGGAGTCGGAGACAGCCAGAAATGGTGGCTCTCCAACATCGTGAAACGATTCTTGCGATAGACTATTCCCTGCGCCTTCGGACCGGCTCCCCCTTCCTTGTTGTAAGGGCTGAATATGAACCATTGTTATCAACCAATCCAGATTCCTGGCGACCGACATCTCGACCGGCTTGTAACCTATGCAATAGAACTGAACCGTGGCGTCGGACGGAACGTTGAAGACAAATCCTCCTTTCTCGTCCGTCATAGTACCTCCGAACTCAAGGTGACCCTTGACAAGGACAGCGACACCCGGTACCGGTTTGGAATCCTCATCGATCACAGATCCTTTGATCTTCACGGTCTTGGATGCGGATCGATTCTGAGCCGAGGCCTGGAAACCCGTTCCGGACAAGGCACCGAGGGTCAGGCACATCAGAATAGCCAAAGCAACCCGGAGGATTGACCCCAGGCTGCGTTGGATTGATTGTCCGTAATTATCCTTCATTAGTTATAATGTAATTAGTGTCCATCATTCAATGTGGACGCTCACTATTCCCGTTCCATGCTCACACTCTCACGCTCCATCAGGAAAACAGGGCTGTCCCACATCGGCAGGCCGGACAGGCGGACATTCCCGCCGCTCAGGCCGCCCCTGAGAATCACGGTCTTGACTTCATGCACCTTACCGGTGATCGGCTCCACGTACACAGGATCCTTCATGTCAAGGCCTTTGATCGTCATGCTCACGTTGTCCTTCTCAAGGACATCGGTCGGCATCTGGTCACTGTACCACAGCATGGCTCCCACTGTCTTCCCGGCCTCATCCTTTATTCCCACAACGGAAATCTCTCTTGTGGCGTTGTGATCCACCTCAAGGTCGAAAGGATGAACTTTCGTAGTCAGCAGGCTTACCATATGCTGCACCGCATAATAAGAAGGCCTCTTGTAAACAACCTTCTTCCGGAGGTTCATCCTGATGAGTCCAAACGACTGAAGCATGTTTTCATACTGTAAGTCCACCATAGTGAATATGTTTGACATGATCTCCAGACGGAAGTCATTCGCCATGCGCCTCAGATCCCACTTGGCCTGCTTGTACTCGCTCCACTCGTAGTAGTTCATCGCATGGCCATATTCAAGGATTGAAGGACATCCTGTCTCACCCTGGAAAAGCTTGATTTTCGGGGAATATGACTTCATCAGGCTGTCAAGGGCAAGGATGTCGGTCGTGGCGTTGTCAGGATTAGGATAATACGGATGGAAAGAAACCATGTCGATCAGATCGGTCTTCTTCCTGTCCTTAAGGATGTCCATGACTTTCTTCGGCCATGCGGTAGGCACTCCTGACAGACCGAATCCGATGATCACGGCCTTGCGGTTGACCTTTCTGATCTCCTCGGCCGTGGCTATGAGCATCTCCGCATAGACCTCCGGATTGTTCTTGCCCCTCAGGTTCGGCTCGTTCCAGATCTCCCACATGGCGACGCGGTCACCGTAGTGCTTGACCGTCTCACGGACGTATTTCAGCCAAGGCTTCATCACCTCGTCTGTCGTGAAGATACCGGAGCCGAGATTCCAGTCAGCTCCGTAAAGAGGATTGCCGTAGCAAAGGCACATCCATGGGCGGACTCCCTGTGAGTTCAACCCGTCCACAATCTCGTCCAGCCATGCGAAATCGTACTTGCCCTTCTCCTGCTCGCATTTGGCCCAGCCGCTCTGGATTCTGGCGTAGCCGACTCCGAGAGGTCCGACGTACTTCCTGAACTGGCTGAAATCAGCGTAGTCCCTGTCAAGGGTCTCGCAGCCGATGGACCATCTGGAATCACCAGAGCCGTCAGCCGGCTTGGTGACAAGCTTTCCGGTCTCAGGCAACCTGGTGGAGTAAGTGTTGAAATTCTGCCATGTCACTGAATACGGCTTCTTCTGGGCGGAGACAGACATCACCGTCGCAAGAATCAAGACTGTGGTTACAAACAACTTCTTCATATCGCTATTCTTTATTCGTTAATTTTCGTCCGATGTTATGTGTGTTGTGGTGTGGTATCCACAATGCAAATATATCAACAATTTCCGGTTCTTCAAAAATTTTTAAGAAATGTTGCTCCGGAATATCAGTGTAATCTCAAGAAAAACCATTGAGAAGCTTCTGTCAGAATGAGTTGCGATGAATCATCCGGAAATCGCACTTCTGCTTGAAGAGTTTCCCGTCCAGAATCATCTCGGCCGCAAGACGCCCCATCTGCACGAAGTCAACCGAGATTGTGGTCAGGCCGTCAAGCACGATCTCACTCATCGGAGACTCGTTGTAAGAGATGATTCCGAAGTCCCGCCCCGGCTTGAGTTTCTGCGACTTGGCGGCTCTGGCCAGCTTGATGAGCTCCATGTCGAACTGACCGTGCAGAATCAGATAGACCTCCTTAGGCTTCACTATCTGAGGTGTGACCTGGGTGTAGAACTCGTAAGGTATCTCGTTCTCTTCGCAGAAACGGGACACGGCCTTGGAGATCATGGTGTGGTACAGACTGGAAAGCTCGATGACAACATTCAGCTTAGGAACCTTCTTCAGTTTCTTGACACCCATCGCGAGACCATAGTAAGCATCGTTCTCAAAATCCTGATAGACAGCCCCATAGTTACCCGGGAGCTCAGGCAGATAGTTGTCCATGATTATGAGCTTGCGGTTGGGGATCCTCCTCAACGCCTTCAGGACACGTTTCCGGGTCTCGGGATTCAAAGGGAAATGCGGGGTGATGACATAGTAGTCGAACTTGCCCAGATTCTCATCGATATAATATTCAAGAAGATTGATCTGCTGGTTGTGCAGGTAGATCGTGATGTCCGCCTTGCCGCCGATCGTGTCGTGGAAAGAGTTGTAAAGCATCTGCTTGGTGCTGCTGAACTTGTCGAAAAGGAGGAGCACACGCATCTGCCGGTTGCTGGTCTGATCCGCGACGTAGTAACCTTTTCCCTGCGTGGAATAGATCACCCCCTTGTCACGGAGATGGAAATAGGCTTTCTTGACGGTCTCCTTCGAGATGTCCAGCAAGGAGGAAAGTTCGTTCATTGAAGGAAGCAGCTCTCCGCTGTGGAAAGCGCCGCCATTGATTCCCGACTCGATCTGGTCCATAAGCTGCTTATAGACCGGAACAGGCGAAGAGTTATCGAGGCTTAATACTATCGGCATACAAAATACAATACTTCCAGACCGTGGTCAAGTCTGGTATGGTCACAAATTTAAAAAAATATTTTGACTTAAGAAAATAAAGGGCTACATTTGCACCACACCACAACACACTTACGTCACTACCGGGAAAAGAGAAATCATGGCCATACCGGTGAACATAAGTCTGCGCGTGGCCTGTGAATCGCACATTGAACATGTCAACGTGCGAATAATGAAAAAACGTTTACGGAAATGACAGATAAATCTGTTGTGCTTCTGGATGTCGGCGGGACTTTCGTCAAGGGCGGGCTCGCTGACTCGACGGGAGAGTTGGCCGACGGGCTCACCTGGCAGGTACCGATCCGTTCAGACGGAAGCCGCAAGGAAATACTTGAGTCCCTGGAGAAATCTCTTCGTGAAGGAATCATGAAATCAAAGGAACCGGGAATGAGCGCGGTCGGACTGGCGGCGACATTTCCCGGCCCCTTTGACTACAATGCCGGGGTTCCGCTGATGACACACAAATTCGCGGACATCTACGGGATGGATATGAAAGAATGGTTCAAAGGAATCGCCGGAAAGGATTTCAAGGTCAGTTTCGTGCACGACGTGAACGCCCAGCTTTCAGGCGAGATGTTCCATGGAGCCGGCACCGGCTACAAGAATGTCTGCGTCATCACCTTAGGCACAGGGCTGGGATTCGCGTTCAGCATCGACGGCAAGATCCAGTACTCTTCCACGGCGTCTCCGGCCAGAAGCATCTACAAGATACCCTACATGGATGGGGTCCTTGAGGATTATGTCTCCAAACGTGGATTTCTCAAAGCTTACCGTGAATTGAGCGGCAAGGAAGAGCCCTGGCTGACAGTCAAGGAGATAGGCGTCCGCGCCGGAGCCGGGGAACCAGCCGCACTGGCAACGTTCTCACATGTCGCGACCCTCCTCGCTCAGGCCGTAAGCCCGATCCTTTCCGAGATCGGCACGGAGTGTCTTCTTCTTGGAGGTCAGATCTCCCGCTCGTACATATTCATGGAAAAGGCTCTGAAAGAGGGACTTGCGGGCGTGGCTTCAATAAATCGCATCTCCCCCGTCGCCCACATCGAGGAGGCCGCCCTCTACGGAGCCTTCGCCACCTTCGCCCGCCAATACCCGGACATTCAGTAGGTTACAGCAACCATACCTGCCGTAATTTCAAGAATATTAAGGATGCGCCTCAAATTCGACGACGGAGTCTGCGACATCTATCATAGACACGAGACGTCCGTAGGACCGGACACCTGGTCCGAGAAGAATGACAACGTGTCCAACATACTTGACTTCGGAAACAAGATAAACGCGGAGACAAGGCTGGCCCGGTGGCTTAACGTGAACGCCGGCCTGCGCTGCCAAGTGTATGCGGTGACCGACAAGGTTTACAATTTCCTGGAGCAAAGGGCCGCGGTGAGCTTCGGTTGCTACAATGTTTACGGAAGAAAAATCCGATGTACGCCGAAATCGAGGAGTCATCCTACGACGGCTACGGACTCAGGCTGACCTCCGTCTTCACCGCATTCCCTACGATAAGGTACACATTATTCTTCTGACAAAAGCAAGAAAGACAAGAATATTAGGTTGACACTGTGCTTTTCTGCCAGATTTGATTACTTTTGCACATATTACTTAAAGCACCAAACACTTAATATACTTCACGTATGAGACGATTATTGTTCATTATGCTGTGTTGCTCTGTTATTGTATCTTGCGGACGCGGTGATATGGAGGCATATCTGGCTTCTTCAGAACTGAATATGGAAGATAATCCTGAATTGTCATTGAAAATACTGAAATCAGTAAACACACGTGAATTAATCACAGAGAAACAGAAAGCTCGGTATGCGTTATTATATTCCATAGCTTTGGATAAAAACTTTATAGATGTCACCAGCGATAGCATAATCACCCCAGATGTAAAATATTATGAGAGGCATGGGGATCGCAACACGAGATTTACTTGTCATTATTATGAAGCCAGAATATATGAGAATGCTGGGGATTTAGACAAAGCCTTGCTATGCATTTCAAAAGCGGAGAGTATTGACACTTTAAATATAGATGCCAATATTCTTAGCCTGCTATTTGCCATGAAAGGAACTATATATGATAAGGTATGGAGAACCCAAGAGGCTGTTGACGCTTGGGAAACCGCAAGAAAATATGCATTAACGTCCGGGAAATATAGAATCATCCAGGCATTGCATTTCGGACGCGGAGAAATATAAAAAGTATTTCACCCCGAACACCACCGATGACCGCGCCGGCTTCTGGAAATGCCCATACCACAACGGCCGCATGTGCCTTGAGGTTCTCGAACGGCGGTAGTGTGGGCGGCAGTGTGGGCGGTGGGGTCCGTGGCACCCAACACATTGATTATCAAGCGACAGAACGATTACCTAGTGCGTGATTTCGCACTAGGTGATTTACGATTACGCTAATTATCAAGCAGTTATCTGCCACGCAAAAACAGCTAGTAGTCCATGGATCGCAAAAAGAAAGAAGTTCAGCCATAATGGAGAATCAGCGGAATATTTTTGTATTTCCTCTAAAAAACTGTTTCTTTCTTATGTGACGGGCGTAAAAATCGCAGATTTTTATGTAAGTTTGTGAGTTTAATACTGACAGAAAATGGAAGAAGCGAAAAATCCAACGGCCGAGGAGCCGAAAAGACTCAACTTTCTTGAGGAGATAATAGAGGACGACCTGAAGTCCGGAAGAGTTAAGAGCGTGATGACACGTTTCCCTCCGGAGCCTAACGGGTACCTCCATCTCGGACACGCGAAGAGCATCTGCATCAACTTCGGTCTCGCCAGGAAGTACGGCGGAAAGACCAACCTCCGCTTCGACGACACCAACCCTACAAAAGAGGACACCGAATATGTAGACTCGATCAAGGAGGACATCCAGTGGCTCGGCTTCCAGTGGGACAAGGAACTTTACGCTTCCGACTATTTCGACCAGCTTTACGCCTGGGCCGAGCAGATGATCGAGCGCGGCCAGGCCTACGTCGATGACCAGACCCAGGAGGAGATCAGCAAGGGACGCGGCACCGTGGACAAGCCGGGAACCGAGAGTCCTTACAGGAACCGCTCCGTGGAGGAGAACCTCCGTCTGTTCAGGGACATGAAGGCCGGAAAATACGCCGACGGAGAGAAGGTTCTCCGCGCGAAGATCGACATGGCCTCCCCGAACATGATGTTCCGCGACCCTATTCTTTACCGCATCAAGCACGCATCGCATCACCGCACGGGCGACAAGTGGTGCATCTACCCGATGTACGACTTCACCCACGGCCAGTGCGACTCAATAGAGCACATCACCCACTCGATCTGCACTCTTGAGTTCGATGTCCACAGACCTCTGTACGACTGGTTCATCAAGACCCTTGAGATCTGGCCGAGCCATCAGTACGAGTTTGCCAGACTGAACCTCACCTACACCCTGATGAGCAAGAGAAAGCTTCTGGAACTCGTCCAGAAAGGCCTTGTCTCCGGATGGGACGATCCTCGTATGCCTACTCTCTGCGGAGTGCGCCGCCGTGGCTACACCGCCGAGGCCCTCAAGATGTTCTGCGAGAAGATCGGAGTCTCAAAGCGTGACCAGATGATGGACATCCAGCTTTTGGAATGGTGTGTGCGCCAGGATCTTAACGCAAGGGCCAACAGGTATATGGTCGTTCAGAAACCTTTGAAGGTCACCCTCACCAACTGGGAGCCGGGCAAGGTGGAGTGGTTCGACTGCCCTCTCAACCCTGCCGAGCCGGAGGGAGCCACCCGCAAGGTTCCGTTCACGGGAGAATTCTACATCGAGCGCGACGACTTTATGGAGGACGCTCCGAAGAAGTTCTTCCGCCTCAAACCAGACGGAGAGGTTCGTCTGAAATACACCTACATCATCAAGTGCGAGGAGGTCGTCAAGGATGCCGAGGGCAATGTTGTCGAGCTGAGGTGCACCTACGACCCTACCACGAAGCCGGGAGGAGGCGAATGGCGCTCTGTCAAAGGCACGATCCATTGGGTTTCAACTGAATATGCCAAAGAGATCGAGATCCGCAACTACGACCGTCTCTTCGTCAAGGAGGACATGAACTCCATCCCTGAGGACAAAGACTACAAGGACTTCCTCAACCCGGAGTCACTCACAATAGCTAAAGGTTACGCCGAGCCGGCCCTTCTGGATGACAACTCCGGCATCGCCGTCCAGTTCGAGCGTACCGGCTACTACTACAAGGATCCGGACAGCACCGCCGACAAGGTGATATTCAACAAGACGACTGCCTTGAAGGACTCCTACAAGCCTGAATAACAGAGGTGGTTATGCACCTGCCCCTTTTCATAGCCCGACGGTACCTGTTCGCGAAGAAGTCACACAACGTGATCAACATCATCTCCGCGATCAGCGCCGTCGGCATGGCTATAGGGACAGCTGCGCTGATCATCATCCTGTCCATCTACAACGGCTTTGACGAGCTTGTCAAATCGACACTCAGCAACGTGGAGCCGGACATACTCATAACCCCAGCCAAAGGCAAGGTGTTCATCCCGGAGGGCGAGGCGTTCGACCTCATCAGGAAGAATCCTCTGATCGGTGAGTATTCCCACGTCCTTCAGGAGAATGTGTTCGTGGACTACGACGGCCACCAGGGAATAGCCAAGGCCAAGGGCGTTGACAGCACTTTCGAAGCCGGATCCACCCTTGCCGGACACATCACCAACGGGGAGTTCTCCCTCCATAAGGGACAACTGCCGCAGATGGTGGTCGGCGCGGGCCTGGCCTACAAGATGGGCATGAACCCGGCCTTCCTCGCCTCCGCGGAGCTCTATTTCCCCATAAGGGACAGAAATTTCTCACTCGCCAATCCGGCGGCGTCCATCGAGACCGTGCGGATGCGCCCTTCAGGAATATTCTCGGTCAACCAACAGATTGACAACGACTTGATAATCCTGCCGATCGAGCAGATGAGGAAGCTGCTCGGCTACGAGGAGGAGGTCTCGGGTGTGGAACTGAGGCTTGTCGAGGGTTCCACCGCAAAAGACCTCAGGTCCGCGATCAAGCATATTCAGAAAGAGTTAGGCCCTGAATTCAAGGTTTTGGACCGCTTCCGCCAGAATCCGTCGCTCTACAAGATGATGCGTTACGAGAAGGCGGCGATATTCCTGATCCTCATTTTCGTCATCATCATCATCGCCCTGAACATCTTCGGCAGCATCACGATGCTCATCATCGAGAAGAAGGATGACATCGAGACCTACCGCAGCCTCGGGGCCACCGACCAGATGCTCCGCCACACCTTCACTCTGGAAGGCTGGCTGATCTCCCTTCTCGGTCTCGCCGCCGGTCTTGTCATCGGCATCGGTTTCTCCCTCGCCCAGCAGCACTTCGGCTTCATCAAGATGCCCGGCAGCTTCCTCGTGAACGCCTACCCCGTAATCCTCCAGTGGCAGGACGTCCTCGCCACCATCGCCGGTGTAGCCCTCATCGGCTACATCATCGCCCTCCTCCCCGTCCGCCGCAACATTAGGTAAACCTGTCGGGTGTTCCGGTGTCTGGAGCTCATGGTGGCCTACGCGCTTCGCGCGCCCTATCCGGGTGAATGGCTGCCATGAACTTCTGGCACCGGAGCCTAACGGCAATGTTTTCGGCACAAAATTAGGCATAAGACGAAGTAAGGGAGACGATAAGCGCGTCTCCCCCACGTATGTGTTAATCTCAAAAGCAGCTTTCCTCTTCATTAATCAACCGATACATTACAATCAGTCGTATCAATGGAGTGTGGTTTCTATCGGATCATCATAGAAGTCCTGCAGTCTGTGAAGTTCCTTGATGAGGCGTTTGGTCAGTCTCTCCGTGCCAGGCTGGCCGTAGATGTTGCGCATCTGCTGCGGATCCTTCTTCAGGTCGTAAAGTTCCCACTCGTCAATGTCGTTGTAGAAATGCATCAGGCTGTAGCGTGACGTGCGGACACCATAGTGACGGCGTACGGCATGCTCGGCGGGATATTCATAATAATGATAGTACAAAGACTTCCTGCCAGCGGCCTTGCCGCTTTTCAGCATCGGCAGGTAACTTTCACCTTGGATGTCATCCGGAATTGGCGCTCCCGCAAGTTCAAGGAAAGTGGCGGCGTGGTCGATGTTCTGAACAAAGCCATCGATGTCACAGCCTCTTGGCCCGTTCATGCAATCAGGCAAACGGACAAGAAGCGGAGTGCGGAAACTCTCCTCGTACATGAACCTCTTGTCAAACCAACCATGCTCTCCCATGAAGAATCCCTGGTCGGAAGTATAGATGACAAGGGTGTTTTCCAAAAGTCCATGCTCCTTAAGGTAGTCATAGACACGTCCCACGTTGCGGTCCACAGAATGGATCACGCGGCAGTAGTCACGCATGTAGCGTTGGTACTTCCATTCGGACAAAGCGTCGCCACTCAGACTGTCCCTCTTGAATTTCTCAATGATCGGCCCGTAGTGCGCGTCCCAGACAGCCTGCTGCTCCGGAGTCATCCGCCCCTGGCGGAACTCTCCTGTCTGAAGGTAAAGGTCACGGCCATACATCTCCAAGGTCGGATTCTCAGGTGTGTGGATCTCATTCTCAGGATCAGCCATCTTCAAATCATAGACAATATTCATGTCCTTGATTATGCTCATCTCCTGAAGTCCGGCGGCAACCCTTCCCTCATAGTCATCATAGAATGTCTCCGGCAAAGGATATGTCACGTCATTGTAAAGGTCAAGGTCCTGAAGATCAGGCATCCAACTGCGATGTGGAGCCTTGTGATGTAGGAACAGACAGAACGGTTTGTCCTTGTCCCGACCGTTCTCCAACCATTCAATAGCCTTGTCTGTCACTATGTTGGTGCTGTAACCTAGGACGCACTCACGCTCACCGTTATTGATGAACACCGGATTGTAGTAGTCTCCCTGACCGGTCAGGATGTCCCAATAGTCGAAACCAGTAGGCTCGCTTACCAGATGCCATTTGCCAACCATCGCGGTAGTGTATCCCGCATCACGGAGAAGCTGCTGCACAGTCTGTTGGCTTCCGTCAAAAACTCCGTGCTCGTTGTTCGTGAAACCGTTCTTATGGCTGTGCTTGCCCGTCAGAAGACATGCGCGTGAGGGGCCGCTCAAAGAGTTGGCCACGAAACTGTTGGTGAACCTTGCGCCCTCGCCGGCGATCCTGTCGATGTTCGGGGTTTCAAGATACCTTCGGTCATAGGAACTGATTGTCTGGTACGAATGGTCATCGCACATTATGTAAACGATGTTCAACGGCTTGCCGGGATTTTTTTCAGTCTTCTCAGCCGAACCGCAACTTACGGCGAGAAAAGCCCAGAGCGGCGACATGGCCGCCACTCCGGAGATTGATACGATTTTCGCTTCTTTCATATTCTCTTCAAGATATTACCAACCAGGATTCTGCTCCCATAGGGCATTCGTGAGTGAGATCATACGTTCCTGTATAGGCAACAGATAGTCCCTGTCAAGCCTGAAACCATAGCCACCGTCGAATGCGGCCGTGGATGGATTGAGAGGAACAATGTCGCCCTTAGCGTTGACCAGAATACTGGTGCCTATGGTCAGTTGCTCCCTGAAATGCTCCTCAAGATCAGTACCGACATATCTTGCTCCCGTAGGCCACCAGCCTCTGAGCAGTTCCTCCGCGGCGGCCCAACGGAAAATATCGGTAAGACGCCGGCCCTCGATGGCCTGTTCCACCCTTCTCTCACGACGTACCGCCTGAATATACTTGTTCAGATTCCTGAAAGGATAATCCGTCGAAGTGTTATACTCCCTGTCGAAATCCATCGCCGGCATCCCCACTCTATCGCGAAGCGGCTGAACAGCAGCGATGATCTTGGAGGCGTTCCCGGCGCCATCCATCTCCGCAAGAGCCTCGGCATAGTTGAGCAGAACGTCCGCATATCTGAACTGGATGGCAGGTGTCGAACCCTTGTTCTCCGCCTCGACATTGCCGGTATAGTCAATCTGGTTGTGCTTGAGAATGCTATACCCTGTGGTGTTTGTACCGTAGGCGGATCCGTTGCCGTTGAGTGGAGAGTAGTACAGAATTGTTCCGTCAGGGTGGATCTTCTGGCCTGGAGCGGCTATGGTCTGCGCGAGCCTTGGATCCCTGACGGTAGGAAGCAGTTCTTCTCCGTAACGATTCTTGGCGTTCTCACGTTCATCGCCTACAAAAGGCCTTCCATCGATTGTCAGATAATCATCGACAAGGGATGCTGTCGCACCAACACCGGCGCCGCCTGTGTTCAGGTAGCGGTCCACGCTGTTGCCGATCTGGTCCCCGTCATATCTCTTGAACCACAGAATCTCCTTGTTGGAGGAGAGATCCTCGGTCGCGAAAATGGAGCGGTACGCATCGGCTGTCCCTCCACCGGTGGAGATTGACCAGACATTCCTGTCCATCACTGCCTTCGCGGCATCAGCGGCTATCTGGAAATAACCATTGATCTTCGCGTCGGTCACGGAAGGGTCGAAAAACCTGTCATTCTTCGCCTTGTGGTACTTCTCCCATGTGCCTTCGTAAAGCGCGACTTCGCTGAGGAACGCGCGGGCCACATCCTTATGGATCCTCATGGTGGCGCAACTGGATTGCTCGCCCAGATTGTCAATGGCGGTTTTAAGATCCTCGATGATGAAGTCAGCCACATCCGTGCGCTTGTCTCTTGCCAGTTTCATCTGCTTGGAGTCCGGGTCAAGCGGAATCTTCACGATGGACACAGGCCCATAGTCCTTTAGAAGCTGGAAGTAGTACCAGGCCCTGAAATAATAGCCCTCGCCTGCAAGTTGACAAAAATCAGTCTGGGACGGATCCGGATAGTTACCGAGATTGTTCAGGAAGAAATTGACGTTTCTGATATTATTATAATATGTCAGAGCGGAAGCGTTGGCGACCGACAGCCCACCGTTGATTCTGGTGACAGGAGAACTGGCGGCCATATTGTCGCTGTTGATGTCAGTCCCGCATATTCCGCTACCTCCTCCGGCAGACATATTCTGCACCAGAACGGCAGACTCATAGAACTGGTTGATATAGTTCCGCATCTCGCCTGTGGTGGTGAAAGGATCAGCCGTGGAAAGCACTCCCTCCGGGGTAAGATCCAGATTGAAACAGGAGGACAGACCTGATGCGATAAGCAGACTAATGATTATATTTCTTGTTTTCATCATGCAAGTGATTTAGAGGTTGATGACCGCACCGAAGGAAATGACCTTGTTCATCGGATAGTTCTTTCCGCCTTCGGAGGTGTAAGAGTTGTAAGTGAATATGCCTTCCGGATCAAACATTCCGGCAAGTTTGGTGAATGTCAAGAGATTCTCGCCGGTGAAGTACACCTGCATCTTATGAAGTCCAATCTTCTCAAGCCACTTCGCAGGAAGATCATAAGACAGAGTCAAAGTCTTGAGTCTCAAGTAAGAGGCATCTTGAAGATAACGGTCCGTCACCTGCTTGTTCTTGTTGTTATAGACACCGATGCCACCGGCGTTGTGGATGTAAGGCTTCGGGTAATAAGCGCCAGGGTTGCTCTCACTCCAATAGTCAAGATGCTCCTCAAAGACAGTGACCTGCGCGAAAGGTCCCCAACCCCAGAAATAGTAGGAGCCGCCCGGCCACCAGTCACGTTTGCCCACACCCTGGAACAGAGCGCTGAGACTCAGTCCCTTCCATCCGATCTGGAGATTAAACGTGTAGTTGTAGCGAGGAGTGGTGTTGCCGATTATCTCCATGTCACCCATGTCGCCAAGCACATTGTTGCCCTTGTCGATTTTCTTATTGCCATCCTTATCATTCAGGATGACATCTCCCGTACTCCACAAAGAGGAACTGATGTAGGAAAGGTCATATTCCTTATTGTAGGCATCGGCCTCGGCCTTGTTCAGAATCAGGCCTGAAGACCTGTAACCCCAGATTTCGCCGACACTCTTGCCAACATACCAGTTGCCCGCAGGATTGGTTCCGGTAGGATTTTCGTATGCGGTCACAACCGCCGTGGCGTCCGCGACCGACGCTCCGACAGTATAATGCACGTCACGTCCGATGGAGCCTCGGTAGTTGATCGCGAACTCCCATCCACGGTTGCGCATGCAGGCGTTGTTCGTCTGAGGGGCGGAAGCACCGAAGAAATCCGGATAATCCTCGCCAGGCCCAAGCATATCTCTGGTGTCACGCCGGAAGATGTCAAATGAACCGGTGAGCGAGTTTCCCAGAAACCCGAAGTCCAGACCGATGTTGGAATTCGTCACCTTCTCCCATGTAGTGTGTGGATCTATCACGCCCGGAGCGTTAGTGTAACTATGACGTCCATCTGAGAAAATGTAACCGCCAAGACCGCCTGAAAGATTCATCGTGGATGCGAAAGTGTAGGTTGCTGCCCCTGCCTGGTTCCCAAGCAGGCCGTATGAGAAGCGCAGTTTGAGGTTGGACAGGACGGATGACGCTCTGTTCATGAATTTCTCTTTATGAATATTCCAACCCACTGACACAGAAGGGAAGAATCCCCAGCGATGATCAGCGGCGAATCGTGACGAGCCGTCGTACCTGCCGTTGACTTCAAGAAGATACCGTCCCTTGTAGTCATAGTTGACGCGGCCGAAGAAGCCCATGGTCGCCCATGCATAGCGGTCATCGGCCACGACCTGATTACCTGTCCCCATGGCGGCATTTGGATTCGTGGTCGAATATAGGCCGGTCACGGAGTTCTTTCCATAGGCATAGTCAAACCGCTCTTCCTGCCAACCTAGAAGGAACGAGAGGTTATGGTCCGAAGCCAAAGTCAGATTGTAATTGGTGTAGAGATTGAGAGTCTGATAGTTGATGTCTGTGTTGGAACGAGTGTAACGGCCGTCTTTTGTGATTCCGAGTTCATCCCTGACACCATAACTGGTTGACTGGCCGTCAGCCGCATAGATGAGCGGTGCGGTGTTCAGAGCCTCGTACCTCTGAGCCCTCAGTCTATACGTGTAGTCAAAGTTGACAAACCAGTTCTTGAGCGGGTTGGCCTGAAGGCCGGCGGTGAACTCAAAACTGTTGGTTTTCCTCTTGGTGAATGTTCCGCTCCTTAGATATGGAATCATAGATAGTTCCGTGTAGTTGCCATTCGGATCAAGGTAATGCACTGTCGGGCGGAAACGGGCCAGTGAGTGGAAGAAACCGTAGGACAGTCCACCGTCACCGAAAGGAGAATCAGTGGTGGCGTTGATGAATTTGGTGCTGAACGAAGCCTTCAGCCATTTGTTGACCTTGGCGTCGGTCCTTGCAGACACATTGAACCGCTTGTGCCCCATATTCGCGAACCTCAGGATGCCGTCCTCATTGTACATTCCGCCACTTATGTAGTAGTTGGACTTTTCCGTACCACCGCTGACGCTGAGGTTGTGACGCTGTTTGAACGCCCAATCCTTATAGTGAAGATCAAAATAGTTGGTGTTACCGATTCCGGATTCGGAATTCTCGAACGCCGGGTTCATCGAAGCGTTTGCGGGAAGTTCCTGCCACGGATCCACAGAAGACGGATTCTCGCAGAACTGTTTAAGCAGACCAAGTTTCTCGTCACTGTACTTTCTGTTGGTCATGCCGGTGTTGGTCACGCCTTCATTCCAGTAACGCGCGAAAGCATAAGAATCGACCATTTTAGGAAGAAGTGTAGGCGCGGTCCAGCCGACATTGCCTTGATAGCTGATCCTGGCTTTCCCCGGATCACCTTTCTTGGTGGTCACAAGGATGACACCATAAGCGGCACGCGCGCCATAGATAGCGCAGGCGGCTGCATCCTTAAGGACAGAAATGCTTCCGACATCGTTAGGGTTGACATCCGAAAGGCTCATCTCCACACCGTCTACAAGGACGTACGGGGTTCCGGATCCACTCAGGTTGCCTTGGCCGCGAAGGGTGATTGTGGTCGAGGATCCAGGAGTACCGGCGGCGGAGTTGGACACGGTCAGTCCAGGGACAAGACCCTGCAGAGCCTGCGCCACATCAGCCACAGGACGGTTGGTGAACTCATCACCCTTGACCGAACTTACAGCACCGGTCAGATTGACCTTCTTCTGGACACCGTAGCCGACAACAACGACTTCGTCGAGAAGTTCCCTGTCCTCCTCAAGCACAACAGTGATGTCGCTCTCGGTTCCGATCTTGACTTCCCTGGTGACATAGCCGATGCAGGAAATTGAAAGAGTCGCTCCGGAGCTGACATTGAAAACGAACTTCCCGTCAAGCCCCGTGATCATCCCTTTGGAAGAGTCTCCGCCGACCACTACGATGCTTGCTCCGATGACCGGAACGCCCGCATTGTCAATCACGGTTCCTTTCAACTCGTGATTCTGAGCCAGGGCGATCATGCTGATGACAAAGCCCACGGCTGATAAAAACAGATGCTTTAAACTCATAGCCAGTATTGTTATAGTGTTTGAGGCAAAAATAATCTCAAATCGTTTCAAACCATTGCATAATATGTTTAAAAATCATTATTTTTATGTTCGAAAATCAACAAACATGACAGCAACTGATTCATATAGAGCCAAAGTACTGAAGACATTTATCGCTTCCTTACTTCTATGCCTACCAATTCTGAGTACAGGGAAGAGTTCATTGTCCTTCACTACAATGAGCCAGATTCCAGGATTCCCTTCAAGAGCCACATGCATATTCCCGGAAAAAGACGGTTGCCTTTGGATCGGCGCAAATAACGGATTGTATAGGTTCGATGGCTATGAATGTCGAAAATTCAGTGCGTTGAGGTCCGGAGACAACTCCTTTGACAAAGAGATAATCGATGTATGCGCTGATTCATACGGACACCTATGGACGCTGACGAGTGACGGACTGATTGTGTACGACAGGTCAAATGATTCAGTAAGTAAATTCGGCATCACCGGAACAGTCTCCTGCCCGTGTCAAGACGGATTCATCATCGGAACGGAGCGTTCCATGTACCGATTTGACTTCAAGACCATGAAACCCGAACTCACAGTCAGTTTCAACGATGATTTCAGAATAGCGTTCGCCACGGAACTACCGGACGGGAACATTTTATGCGGAAGTCACCTCAACGGACTCAGGGTCGTGGATCCGGTCTCAAGATCCATCAAGACCCCATTTCAAACAGAAGGCTACTACATCACATCGATGTTTGTTGATTTACGTGGCCGTCTCTGGCTTGGCCTGTACAACTACGGGATCAGATGCTTCACCATGGGAGGAGAACTGCTGGCATCATATTCCACGCATAATTCTGATCTTAGCAATGACATCATCTTGTCCATGCTCGAAAAGGACGGGGACCTGTGGGTGGGAACAGACGGCGGAGGGGTCTGCATCATCACACCAGCCACGGGGAACATCCACTGTCTTAAAAACAGAGTCGGAGACGAAAACTCAATCCCTTACAATTCCATCATGAAGATCATACCGGACACTTTCGGGAACATCTGGGCGATCCGTGTCAGGGGAGGAGTCTTCGTCATAAGGGATATGCCAACGCACACTTTCAGAGCAGTTCCGTCCGAAAAATATGGTCTGAGTGACAACGGTGTCCTTTGCGCCTATCAAGAAAGCGGGAAGGATGACCTTTGGATCGGTACAGATGGGGGCGGAGTCAATCTTTTCATGGCGGACAGTCAGGAATTCAGATGGTTTCCGAAAACTTTCGGAATGAAAATCGCCGACATCGCCGGGTATTCAGAAGACAAGTTGATGATCTCTTCCTTCTCCGAAGGAATATTCCTGCTCGACAAAACCAACGGACAGATTTCCAGATTCAATGTGCACAATCAAAAAATGCACAACCACATCATGTACTCAGGAAACGCTTTGAATCTTCATAACGAGATTTCCGGATCCATTCTTCTGTTGAGCCGGTCTGTACACAGATATGACCCTGTGTCAGGCTCGGTGCGGGAACTGCCAATGCCGACGACATTCACCAGCCAACCGTCAGCGGTGAGATATTCATCTGAAAGATCTTTCCTTTATGACAGCAGACGAATATATGGTGTCTATTACGATTCGGACACTGTGGACATCGTCCATGAAATTCCGCCCGGCTTCAGAATATCAAATGTGAGCCATTCCGGAAACGGGCTTCTATGGATAGCCACCGATGGTGGTATATTTTACATCGATCTTTCCGATGGCTCGTCCACACCTCTCAAAGCCGACCTTTTCCTGTCCTCAAAAACGGTTGCCGCAAAAGGTTCTCTCGTGTGGATAGGCACAGGCAATGATATCTATCTATGGGACAACGACCATAAAATATTCAAGGACTACAAATTCCCGCATGGCATCTATTACAATGAATTCAGGCCGAAGGCGACTCTCGTGTCACAGGACGGGAATATCTACATGGGAGGGATGGACGGGCTTCTGGTCATTGACGGAACAGCACCTCCGGCCACCACCCTCCCGCGTATAGCTCTTTCCGGTGTCGCCATTGATTCCAAAAGATGTCCCGGAGCATCAATGGGAGATAACCTGAAGGTCAAATGGACTGCGGCATCGGTCAGCATAGACATCCATGCCGAAGGGGATGACCTGTTCGCGCGAAGGATGTTCCTTTTCTGCGTCAACGGACGAGACACTGTCAGGCAGCGCTCTCCTTATTTCACCTTATGGGATCTTCAACCAGGTGAATATGCCATAGATGTGGCCTACGTGTCCTCCGATGAAAGACAGACGTCTTGGTCAAGAGCCCTTACCATCAAGGTTCCGGCACCCTGGTACAGATCACATGCCTTCAACATAGGCCTTAATTTAGCCATCGCGCTGACACTTGTGTTCTTCAGTGTGAGATGGAACTATAACATACGGAAAGACATGGAAAAGGAGCTGAGCCTGATCAAGCGGAAATCCGAAGACGAAACCTTCATGCTGAGGCTGAATCACTGCGTGCTACTGAGCATTGAAGATCCGGAGATGGACATAAACCTGATCTGCAGGGAACTTGGAGTCAGCCATACCGCCTTGTTCAAGAGGGTAAAACAGATAACAGGAGCAAGCATAAAGGAATATATCGACGGAGTGCGTCTGGAACGCGCAAAAGAGCTCGTGAAGTTCTCCGCTCTCAGTTTCACGGAGATAGCCACCAGAATAGGATTCACATCGTCACGCTACTTCAGCACGTTCTTCAAAAGGAAGACCGGCATGACACCATCCGAATGTCGATTGTCAGAGACGAACGCACAACTCGTCAATCATAGATAAACAGGACGCAAGGTCGGGATTGTGGTCAGTAGCATCGCTCCACGCCCTTTTACGGCATCGGCTAAGGCTTTGATCCCGGAATAAAAGCCATGATTCTTCCAAGATGTATGTCATGCTTTATCTCGAACCGCTGCACCATCGATCAAGAAGCATGGTGTGCACAAATTCGCCTGGAAGGAAGACGGCGAGGTGAAGGGGCTATGCGGGATCTCCATCATCACTCCATCGGAGATGCCTCACTACGTCAGGGAATAAAGGATTTGAATATGAACCGGCAGGCCGCGAGGATGAGCATCGGGCCGAGGCCGGAGTAGAAGGATGCGATGAATTCAGCGGGGAGTCCGGGTATGAACTTCAGGCTGACGCCAAGGCATGCCATGCCCACAATCAGAATCCATCCGCCGGGTGGGAATGTCTGCCAGGGAGTCGTCTTCCGCGGCAGTCCGGCGATGCGCGCCGAGTACTTGTTCACGGCTTTGCGGAACATGAGGTAGAAGCACATCAGGACAAAGGCCGTGATGAGCAGCAGCCACCAGAGCCTTTCCGTAGGCATTGTCAAGTACGCCTGGATGCCTTTGACGGCGATGACAACCCCCGGCGCTCCCCAAAGGAGGGCGGCGATGTAATAGAGGACTTTCTTGTTCATACCTGATAGTTTATCTTGCGGCTATCTGTCTGACATTCACCACGGCTTAAGGTTGACGGTCTGGTAGAATGCCTGGGCTTCCCTCACCAGGGAGTCCGCCGGTGTCTCCTTCGGCGTCTCGGTGTGGCTCCACGGTCCGGTCTCCCTCACGTCGAACTGCCGGATTCGGCGAACCGGCGAGAGGACGGTCAGCACATCATCACTGTAGTAGCCCAGATCCTGATAGGTGGCCATGAACGCCCGCTGGTTGTAGTCCGGCGCGAGGATGTCCCGGCCGTAGAACTTCGAGTCATAGGAGAAGTGCAACAGGGAGAAGATGGTCGGCATCAGGTCAATCTGGGAGCAAAGCTTCTCCACCCTCCGAGGCTGGATGAAGCCCGGGGAATAGACGATCGCCGGTATGTGGTACTTGTCCACCGGGATGCTGGTCTTGCCGGCGCTGGAGGCGCAGTGGTCGGCCACGACGATGAACACGGTGTTGCCGAACCACGGTCTGCGCGAGGCCTCGGCGAGGAACTGGCCGATGGCGAAATCGGTGTACTTCACGGCGGCGGAGCGCGACTTCATCTCACCGTCGTAGGTGATCTTCCCTTCCGGGAATGTGTACGGACGATGATTGCTGATTGTGAATATGATGGCGTGGAACGGAGTCCCGCTCTCGGCCTTCTTGTCGAACTCCTTCAAGGCCACCCTGTACGAATCCTCGTCGCAGGTCCCCCAGATGTTGCTGAACGTTATGTCCTCCTTCGGGTAACGGTACTTGTCGATGATCTCGAAGCCGTTGCCGGAGAAGTAGGCGCGCATGTTGTCGAAATAGCTGTCGCCGCCGTAGATGAACGAGGTCGTGTAGCCGTTCTCCCTCAGCACGGTGCCGGTGGAGAAAAGTCCGGCGTTGTCCGGCCTTTTGATAAGGCTTTCGCCGGCGCTCGGCGGAATGCAGAGGGTCAGGGCCTCAAGGCCGCGGACGGATCGGTTGCCGGCGGCGTAGAGGTTGTCGAAGACAAGGCTCTTTTCAATGAGCGTGTCCAGATTCGGAGTGATGCCGTCCTCATTGCCATAGGCGGCGAGGAAATCGGCGCTCAGGCTCTCGACGGTGATCATCACGATGTTCTTCCTGACAGGCGGAACGGAGTCCCTTATCATCCGCACGGCGACATCGGCCGGCTGGTCTGCCTGCCGGACCGCGGAGCCAGCCTCCTCTCGGACAGGAACCTGGCCGCAAAGCGCGAGTTTGAGTCCCTGCGCCTCATCCTCGGGAAGCATCTGATAGAACCTGTCATATTCAAGAGTGCTGCTGCTGTAGGCCTCAAGGAAATTCCAGCATCCGTTGCACTGCAACTCGGTCGCGTAGTTATTGGAGCTCTGGAGGTTACGGTAGCTGAAACGCAGCCAGAAGAAGCTTCCGGCGAACAGCACCGCATAGATGACGAATGTCGCCAGGAACGGAACGGCTCCCCCGTTGCCGGACTCGCTGAAATCCTTCCGCCGGAACAGCCGCCAACAGATCAGCACGGCCACAAGAAAGACCCCGAGGAACATCGGCACGATAGGATATGATTCCATGATGTTCCCGATCACCTCGTTCGTGTAGACCAGATAGTCAACCGCTATGAAGTTGTACCTCACGCCGAACTCGTTCCAGAAGACACACTCAGAGATGGCGTTCACTATCATCAGGAATATGTACAGCCCCATAGTGAACAGCAGTCCGGCCTTGCACCAACCCTTCCTGATGTTCGGGATGAACAGCCTCAGGCAGAACGCGCCGAGAAGCAGGAGGGAGAGCAGACGGGCTATCGTCGGAACGACGGAACCATATTCAGTGAATATGTTGGATGGCAGCAATGAGTAGACCGCGAAGGCGAGCAGGGCGGCTCCGATAATGTAGCAGAGCGGCTTTTTGTACTTGGCGTCGTTCAGCGTGGCCTGCACCACCATCGCCGGTGCGAGCGCGAGCAGGGAGAACGCCACATCATTGACAAAGCCTAACAGAAAGATCTTAAGCCATTCCAGAGCCGTGAATCCGATGACAGTAGGCGGAGTGAACAGCAATAATATCCTTGTGATGAAGCCAAGCGCCACGGAAAAGGTGATGAAGACAGGCGCGAAGTACCTGAACCAGTCGTGGACTTTTCTGGTCTTGTCATAGTTTCTTAAGCAATTTCTGTCCATAAGGAGAAATGATTGATGTTTATCTGCTGCGAAGATAAGAATTTCCGACGATTATTGCTAACTTTGTCTAATTATGATCAAATCAATCATCTCGATGAAAAGGCATCTTCTTTGCGCCGTGATAGCGGCGATGTTTTTTTCTGTCCTCCCTATGGGAGCCCAGATCCGTGGTTTCCGTCAGGAGCAACTTAAGGAATGGGAGTTCAGCAAGGACGGCTCCACCTGGCAGACAGTGCAGGTACCGCACTCCTACAATGCCGAGGACGGCCATTCTCCTTACTACTATCGGGGCAAGGCGACCTATCGTTGTGATTTGAGGATCACGGACATTAAAAAGGCCCATTACCTCTTTTTCGAGGGTGCGGCCCAGGCCGCGGTCGTCAAGGTCAACGGCGAGCAGGTGGCCATCCACAAAGGAGGCTATACCCCTTTCTCCGTGAACATCACCGAGGCCCTGACGAAGGGTGTCAACCGTCTTGAGGTGATCTGCGACAACACCGAGGATGTCCAGATGGCTCCCGTCACTTCGGATTTCAACAAGAACGGCGGCCTACACAACCCTGTGTGGCTCCTCGTGATGGAGGATGTGTACCTGACTCCCGAGGACTACGGCATGTACAGGATCCGCTGCGAGATTCCGGAGGTCACCAAGAAGAAGGTCGTCACCAATGTCAGGACCAAGATCGTCAACTCCGGCAACAGGGACGCCAACATCCTTGTCAGGGTGCAGCTCCTTGAGTCCAACGGCCAGCTCGCCTATCAGGCCGACAGGGAAATCCCCGTGGGAGCTTTCTCTGAATACGACTTCGACCATGAGTTCCTCCTTTCGGGGGTTCATCTTTGGGACGGTGTCAAGGATCCTTATCTCTATACACTCAGAGTGGAGCTATTCAAGGGCAAGAGAATGATGGACATCGCCGAGACAAAGATCGGCTACCGCTCGATAGAGATGGATCCGGAGAGAGGCTTCCTTCTCAACGGCCGTCCGTACAGGCTCCGCGGAGTGGCCATGCATCAGGACACCGACGGAAAGGCCTCAGCCTTGACCCAGGCCGACTACAGGCGTGACTACCGCATCGTGAAGGAGCTGGGCGCCAATTTCCTCCGCCTGGCCCACTATCCTCACAACGACTTCGCTTTCCAGCAGTGCGACTCTCTCGGCATCATCGTCCAGACAGAGGTGCCTTGGGTGAATGTGTGCGGGGAGAATGCCCCTCAGTCCTATTTCAACAACATCCACCATCAGATGAAGGAGATGGTGAACAACCTGTACAACCACCCTTCCATCGCATTCTGGGGGATGTGGAACGAGCTGGACACCTGGGGCAACAACAGTGATCTCCAGGGCGCTTTCGACGCGGAGAGAGTGGCCCGCGAGACGAAAAGGCTATACGAGTACACCAAGAGCCTTGACCCTGACCGTTATGTCGGCTTCACGGACTGCTCAAGGCTGGCCCGCGACGGCTACCCTTACCTCAAGGGCGACTTCTGCTCGCAGAACATCTACTATGGCTGGTACTGGACCCCGAATGATTTCAGCGGGCTGACCACCTCCTTGAAGAAAGTCCGTGAGCTGAGACCGGACTGCCCGATCAATCTTTCTGAATATGGTGTCGGAATCAATCCTTTCTGCCATGTGTGGAACCAGGCGGACGCGGTCCGCGACAAGGAGGACGACTCCAGACATTATGAGGAATATGGCAACCGCTTCCACGAGTCCTACGTCCGCCAGATAAAGGCCATGCCTTGGCTGAACTTCACCTCCGTCTGGGTGCTGTTCGACTTCCCGGTGGCCAACCGCCAGGAAGGCTACATGGATTCGGAGGACGGTGTCAAGTTTGTAAGGAACAACGACCGCAAGTACATGAACGACAAGGGACTGGTGACCCGTGACCGCCAGACGAGAAAAGATGTCTTCTACCTCTACAAGTCCCTGTGGAACAAGGACGAGACCACGGTACACATCACATCGCGCCGCCTTAAGTCCTTCCCAGCCGGACAGGATCTCCGCATCAAGGTCTATAGCAACGCAAAGTACCTGACCCTTTACCAGAACGGCCGGCTTATTGATCGCATGGTCAGCTCAGAGGAATCCTCCGGTGTGGTCTGGACCTTCCCCGCCGTCCGCCTGAAGACCGACGAGGACACCTTCAAGGTGGTCGCCAACGACGGCACCACCGACCAGATCGTCCTCAGGAAATCCAAATAGACTCCAAACCGCCCATGCACCCTTTTATGCCTGCCCCTCCGGCACCATAAAAGGGTTGTTCGTAACAGACATCTTCCAAGAGTTTGCCTATCTATGGTGGAAGGATAAGTTGCATCAATCCCGAAGTGACAGCCCTGAATATCAATTCACTACACCTTTGAAGTGATGCAGGTTATTATTTTCACTTAACTTAACGCTTAATATGGCTTGAAAATATTTCTTTTCCGGGAACCGATGATGCAAGAAATGCGTATCAATAGGATTTATATTGTCAGAGACTAAAAAAACTATTGAATTATGAGCACCAGACATTTATTCCTTCCGTTTCTGATCGCGCTGGCAGGAATTGTCTCCTGCAATCAATGGCTTCCTGACGATCAGCAGGTGACCACGCGCGGCTATGTAACCGTTGACAAACAGCACTACTGCAACCTGACCAATGTCAAGGGAAAAGATTTCGAGGGAAACCAGAAATGGGTATTCTATGACGGGAACGACATTCGCGTCAAGATGTCCGGATGGCGCTGCCGCTGCGGCGCACCAGACCACATCGGCTTCTACGTTTCCGTGGTGGAACTCGATCTTCCCGGCATCGCCACAATGTACATCCCTCTGGAGCGCACCGAAGGGGATCATTATGTGAGCGGCAACAAGTCAGTAACCGGAGCCCATCTCAACCACTATCATGTGTCGAAGGACGGTCGCTTTCTGGAGTTCGACCTATCGATCACCCTGTACCGTGAGACAAAGGGGGACATCCGTATCTTCTATTTCGGCCCGATCTTATGACACCCCCTCAGAGGCCTCACTGACATATGCCGGACGAGCCGGCAAAAAGAATGGCGAAAAGAAGGTGACCAAGTTTTTTAACCTGGCCACCTTCTTTTTTTTTGTCATATAAGCGGAACTACCTTGTAATCTTCATGTTGCCGACATTGAATCCCCATCCGCCACCTTGGGCATGAGTAACTTTTCCGGCCGTGTTTCATCTTCCTCGACATTCAGAGTGCCAACAACCAGACCCAAGGTCTTCAATGCGACACTTCCGCACCTTTCCGTCGCCCGGAATCACTGCAGAAGCCCCTTCCGTGAGCAGAACGCGCCGTTTCGCTCACAAGACCACCTCGGAAGACCCTCCCGTGAGCAGAACGCGGCTTTTCGCTCACAAGACCGACTCGGGAGACCCACCCGTGAGCAGAACATGCCGTCTCGCTCACGAGACGACCTCGGAAGACCCTTCCGTGAGCAGAACGCGCCGTCTCGCTCACGAGACAACCTCGAAAGACCCTCCCGTGAGCAGAACGCGGCTTTTCGCTCACAAGACCGACTCGGAAGACTCTCCCGTGAGCAGAACGCGCCGTCTCGCTCACGAGGCAACCTCGGAAGACCCTCCCGTGAGCAGAACGCGGCTTTTCGCTCACGAGACAACCTTGGCATACCCTTTCGTGAGCAGAACGCGGCTTTTCACTCACGAGACAACCTTGGAGCCACCGTGCGCTATGGGAACTCTACGGGCGCTCTACGGGGACTCTACGGGCGCTCCTCGATGCCGCCGAGGTTCGACCAGAGCCAATGGGACTCGTAATAGGACTTAGTGCCTTTAGGAACCGTCACCTTGACGGCTGAGCGGTCTGTGCCGTTAAAGAAAAAAGATGACGGGTCGCTCTGGTTTGTTGTTATCTCGTCAACATCCTCCTTGGTCTTCCAGTTCAGCTCAAGTACCAAAGGAGTTTTGCATGACACAAATGTGTGAACGTCTATGGATTTGACAGACTCAGGGATAACTATCTTATCAACATTTGTTCGACGAATAGAATGCTCCGCAATCTTCGTAGTGCCTTCCTTTATCACCACCGTACCGGTCTTCTTTTCAGGAATCCAACTCAGAATCTCTCTCCCTGTCCGACCCATGTGCATATACAAAGCCTCGTCATACAGATAGCAGTAGTCCTCTTGACCTTCCCTCGGCGCGGTTGTGGTAATCTCAAGTTTAGAACAACCTTCAAACACCGGATTTGAAGCATCAATATTTTCTAACGTGGAAGGTAAAATGACACGTTCAAGATTCCCGCAACCAATGAAGGCATAGGCTCCGATCTTATATATCCCCTCCGAGATAGTGACTTTCCTTAGGTCACCGCACCCTTCAAAGGCCCTATTCCCGACCCCTTTGACGGTATAGGTAATCCCGTCATACTCAACCGTACCGGGAACCACGACCTCTCCCGAATACTTGCCTCCGCCCGGGTTACCGGTCACCTCGACGAAATCCATAGAGTAACCTTCGGCGGTCTTGTAGAACAGGCCGCCAACCTCGAACCCGGAAGAGAATTCTTTCACGGTGACGGTGCAGCCTGACCTGAAGCCGCCGTCCTCGGTGACCGCGCTGACCTTGGCCACACCCGCCGAAACGGCTCTCACGTTGCCGTCGGAATCGACCGTGGCCACGGACGGGTTATCCGACTCCCACCTCACATTGCGGTTAGTGGCATTGGACGGGGCGACCGTGCAGGTAAGTTTGGTTGTGCCGTTCGCGCCGATCGTCACGGACCACGGCTTGACATCCACGCCGGTCACCGGAACCACCTTGGCCTTCACCGTCACCTTGCAGGTCGCCGTCTTCCCGCCGTCCTCGGTCGTCACCGTGACCACAGCCACGCCGGCCTTCACGGCAGTCACCCTGCCGGCGCCGTTGACCGTGGCGATCTCCGTCTTGTCCGAACTCCACGTCACCTTCCTGTTGTCAGCGTTGTCGGGCTTCACAGTGGCCGTAAGTGTCTCCGCCTCGCCCTCCGTCAGGGTCAGCTCGGTCCTGTCCAGAGTGACCTCCGTCACGCCTACTGTCTTGGCCTTCACCGTCACAGCGCAGGTAGCCGTCCTCCCGCCGTCCTCGGTCGTCACCGTGATCACAGCCTCGCCAGGCTTCACGGCAGTAACCTTACCGTCGCCGTCAACTGTGGCGACATCAGTCTTGTCCGAACTCCACTTCACCTTTTTGTTGTCCGCGTTGTCGGGCTTCACCGTGGCGGTCAACTTCTCCGTCTCACCCTCGGTCAGGGTCAGCTCGGTCTTGTCCAGAGTGACCTCCGTCACGCTAACTGTCTTGGCCTTCACCGTCACCTTGCAGGTCGCCGTCTTCCCGCCGTCCTCGGTCGTCACAGTGACCACAGCCTCGCCAGGCTTCACGGCAGTAACCTTGCCGGCGCCGTCGACCGTGGCGATCTCCGTCTTGTCCGAGCTCCACGTCACTTTTTTGTTGTCCGCGTTGTCGGGCTTCACCGTGGCCGTAAGCGTTCCCGTCTCGCCCTCGGTCAGGGTCAGCTCGATCCTGTCCAGAGTGACCTCCGTCACATTTACCGCCTTGGCCTTCACCGTCACAGTGCAGGTGCCGGACTTGCCCTCCGCCGTCGCGGTGACGGTCGCGGTGCCGGGTCTGAGGCCATGGACGGTGCCGGCCTTGTCAACAGTGGCGACGCTCCGGTCGGACGACGACCACGCCACGGCCCTGTCGGACGCGGCTTCGGGAGAGACCCTGGCGGACAGTGCGGCAGATCCGCCCTCAATGATCTCGATCCGGGACGGGGTGACGGTCACGGATGAGACTCCGACAGTCTCCTCCTTCTTACCGCAGGATGTTATGAGAATGATGGCGGCGGCAGCCGTCAGCAGCGCGCGCCGTGTGTGTGTGTGTGTGTGTGTGTGTGTAAAACGCTCATATCGATTGATGTTTTGGTTATAGTCTCGTGAGTCCTATGAGTTCAGCGATGCTTTGGTAAATAACTTGGCGACCATCGGTCACACTTTCGGTCTGTATCCCGCTCCTGCCTTGCGTCACCGGCACGGGATGTGACGCCGTGTGGCAGGCTTCAGGACAAAAATAATAAAAATTTCCAAATATCAAACGAATATGCCGGATATAATGGCCGCACGACCATGCGACCGGCCCCCTGAACCCCTCCAACGACAGGAGCAGAGACGGCGAATCATCCCTCTTCAATCCGACGGATACGTGATTTGTGGTTTGGATAATGTTTACTATCTTTGAATGACAGATAACGAATTGGCTATGTTGTACCCTATAGGAATGCAGAGTTTCTCGGAAATCCGCGAAGGTGGATATGTTTATGTGGACAAGACCGCGGCGGTCTTCAGTCTCGCATCAACAGGGAAATATTATTTCCTGAGCCGTCCGCGACGCTTCGCAAAGAGCTGTACCAATCCTATCTCCTGGCCACTTTGGTACACCAGACAAGCCTCTCCTGTACCAATCATATCTCCTGGCGACTTTGGTACAGAAAGTCTCCTCTTAATCCAACACCGAAAAGAGATGGCGGCTGAAAGTCTCCTCTTAGCCACCATCTCTTACTCTGAAATCCGGAACTACCTTGTAATCTTCATGTTGCCGACATTGAGTCCCCACTCGCCGTCCTGTACGATCGGAACCGGGACACCGTCAAGGTTGTTCTCGTAGTGAGGAGCCTTGAGGTAGGTGTGGGAGTGGCCGCCTACGACGAGATCCACGTTGCGGGTGCGGCGGACAAGCATCTGGTCCAGATACGGCTCGTTCTCGAAACCGATGTGGGTGAGGGCGATCACAAGGTCGCACTTCTTCTCGGTCTTCAGGTACTCGGCCCACTTGTTGACCACCTCGGAGTTCTCATAGCCCGGTATCATGTCGGAGACCTCCTTAGAGACAAGGATGGTGATGTCCGGCATAAGGCCGATGATGCCGATCCTCATTCCGGCCTTCTTCAGAATGGTGTACGGCTTGACATACTGAGACAGAGACACTTTCGAGAAATCATAGTTGGCGCAGACCACAGGACACTTGATCTTGGCAAGTCGGCGCGCGAGCTCATCCACACCGTTGTCGAACTCATGGTTGCCCAAAGTCACGCAATCGTACTTCATCGCGTTGATCAGATCGATCTCGATGTCGCCTCCGAGCACGGAGAAATAGGACGTGCCCTGATCGAAGTCGCCGGCATGGAGGAGCAGCACGTTCCTCTTTCCGTCAGCCTTCACGACACTGTCGCGGTAGGCGGCGCGCTCGATCACTCCGCCCATACCCTCATGCTCGCCTGAGCGCTCCGGCTCAAGATGGCTGTGGGTGTCATTGACGTGGAGTATGGTAAGTCTCTTCTGGGCCGCGGCGTCGATGTTAGCGATAGCCGCGAGCAGGCATATTCCTAAAATAAAACGTCTCATTTGCTGTCCCCCTCCTCAAGGATTGTGATCCAGTTCTGGTTCTGGTACTCGATAGGCTTCCCGGCAGCGGTGAGGCCCTGCACATAGGCGAGCATCGTGTCGTAGAGGTAGCCGTTGCACATTATGACCTCCTCGGCGTTCCTGGCCACCTTGTAACCGTCGCCGCCGTCCAGAAGGAAGTTGAGTGTCGCCACTCCGTAGAGCCTGTCATCGTCCAGCGGCTCGCCGCCGATGGTGGCCGAGACAATCTTGCCGTTCCTGGCCACGACCTTCACGCCACCGACGATCTGGAACGTGGAAGCCGCCATCTGATCAAGCAGCGCGCGCACGTCACGTCCACGCAAAGCCACGTAGCAGAGGTTGTTACGGAACGGGAACATCGACATTATGTCATCGTAGAGAACCTCTCCCGCCGGCATGTCGATCCTGACCCCACCTCTGTTGGCGATACCGATGTCCACCCTCTTGCCGGTGCTGTCGGCGGTCGCGCGAATCAGCTCGTCAATGTACCAGTCATAGATCTCGCACTCCGGATAGGTGCGCACCATCTCACGTGTAGAATGTCCGATGACGGTCTTGACCTTGGCCATCGCAGGCTGGGCGTCAAGCATTATCCGGGCCACATTCTTCACAGTCCCTTTGCGGAACTTCCTGCCGTTCGGCGCATAGTAGGTACATCCTTTTACCGTACCCATCGCTTCCTCAACGTTCGATGCGTTGGAAGCCACGACACCTGTGCGGTGGCCGTCAACCGGATCCGTCGTCCAGGTGATTGTCCGCTCCTGCGCGCAAAGGCAAAGCCCTCCCGCCAGGAACATGATCATAATTAGTGTTTTCCTCATAAGTGAATATTAATATGGTTAATAAAGTAGCACATTATCGCGGCTGCCCGCGGCGGTGCGACGGACAAGAAGCTATTTCATCCTCAGCCATTTCCACAAATCCTTGAACGTGGACTTCTTGCCGAACATCAGGATCCCCACCTTGTAGATCTTGGCGGAGAGCCAGGCACAGCCGAAGAAAGTCACAAGGAGCAGGACGATCGAGACCACAAGCTGCCACATCGGAACCCCGTAAGGGATCCTGGCCAGCATCACGATCGGCGAGGTGAACGGAATCATCGAACCCCACACAACCACTCCGCTGTCAGGGTTCTGGAACGCCATCAGAATGATGAAATAAGCGATCATCAACGGGATGGTCAGAGGCATCTGAAGCTGCTGCGAGTCGCCTTCATTCTCGACGGCGGAACCCACGGCGGCAAACATCGACGCATAGAGCAGGTAGCCGAGGATGAAGTAGATAAGGAATGAGACTATCAGTTTCACCCAAGGAATATTCACAAGCGTGCCGATGATGACGCTCATCTCGTCAGGCTCGCCGGCCACGGAAGCGGTCGAGTCGGCGGCTGCTCCCAGGGTGGCGGTTGTCCCGCCAAGAGCCTGCATCTGATCCGGAGAGACACCCATCGTCTGGGCCATCATCTCTGGGTTGCCGGCCATACCGGTGAGCATGTCCTTGCCTACCACACTTGTGGCGACGGTGACCAGCACGCCGGTCAGAACAATCCAGAGGAAGAACTGGGTCAGCGCCACAAGAGCCACGCCGATGATCTTGCCGAACATCAGGTCGATGGCCTTGACGGACGAGATCAGCACCTCTACCACCCTGCTGGTCTTCTCCTCGATGACACTGGACATCACCTGCCCGCCGAACATCATGATGAACATCCAGATGATGATGCCCAGAAGCATGGAGATGATCATGTATATCCCTGACTCCGAGACAGTCTCGTTGCCTTTTTCGTCCATCGTGTACTCCGTCACCTTGACATCGGCCTTCACCTCGTCCATAATCTTGGAAAGGTTGTCGATGCCGTACTGCTGCACACGGTACTCCTCTACCGCGTCATTGGCCTTCGCGGTAAGCCCCGAGGTGAACTCCACTCCGAGCGGGTCCTTTGAATATGTCTGGACGGAGACCGTCTTCTTGACGGAATCCAGCGGAGACACTACTACAAGGACATCCTTCCCGTACTCGTCCAGACGTGCCTTGACCGAATCGGGATTCTCGGAGGAATAGTCCGTGAACGTAAGCCGGTCTGTGTCCTGCAGGTGGCTCATCACGATGCCGGAGCGGTCAACCACGGCGACATCCTGCTTCCTTTCCTTCGTCCCGGCCATGATCAATCCGACAATTATCATGGTCGCCGCGAAAATCAGCGGCACAAGTATCGTGGTGACGATGAAGGACTTCTTCTTGACGCGGGTGAGATATTCCCTCGCTATGACAGTCTTTATTATTCTGAAATTCATGACTATGCCTCCTCGGTTACAAGTTTTATGAATATGTCGTTCATCCTCGGGATCAGTTCCTTGAACGAGTTGACGATGATGTCCTGACCGAGCAGGACAGAGAGCGCGTCATTGGAGGACACGTTCTCCCCGAGAGTCAGCACGGCGGTGTGCCGTCCGGCGTTGTCCTCGTCGGAAAGGACCTTGAATATTCCTTCGGCATCCTTCACCTTGTCCTCGCCGGTATAGACCAGCTCGATGTTGTTGTTGCCGTACTTGTGACGGATCTCATTGACCCCGCCGGTGATCACAAGATGCGATTTGTTGATGAGGGCGATGTTGTCGCACAACTCCTCGACAGACTCCATATTATGTGTCGATAGGATGATTGTGGCCCCCTCGTCCTTCAAACGAAGGATCTCCTTGCGGATCAGTTCGGCGTTCACCGGGTCGAAACCGGAGAACGGCTCGTCCAGAATCATCAGTGACGGCTTGTGCACAACGGTCGTGATGAACTGAACCTTCTGGGCCATACCTTTGGACAGTTCCTCGACCTTCTTCTTCCACCAGTCCTGGATTCCGAAGCGCACGAACCACTCTTTCAAGGCCTTGCGGGCCTCGGCTGCGCTCATGCCCTTCAACTGGGCCAGATACATTGCCTGGTCGCCGACCTCCATCTTGCGGTAGAGTCCCCGCTCTTCAGGCAAATAGCCTATCTTTTCGACATCCGACTGCGTTATCGGACGACCGTCGAACAAAACTTCTCCACCATTAGGAATAGTTATCCGGTTAATGATGCGGATCAGCGTGGTCTTTCCGGCACCGTTAGGCCCCAGCAGACCGAATATTCCGCCTTTAGGGACGCTCACACTGACGTTGTCAAGCGCGACCTTCTCCCCGAAGTTCTTGCAGACATTCCTGCACTCGATAATATTCTCACTCATATACTTAAAATCTTGCTTGTCAATTCAACGAGCAGTTCGCCCGGAGTGGCTTCCCCGGCATCTCCTCCTTTGCCTTTGTAGTCATATTCACAAAGAAGGGAGATCACCTCCATCGCCTTGCGGACCGGGTAGTTGGCCACGGCAATGTCATATTCCTTCCAAAAGTAAGGGTTCACGCCTTGCAGGGCGGCAGCGACGGCGGTTCTGTCCGGGTATCGGTTCTTTTCCTTCAACGCGGCGTATTTCAGGATTCTGGCGAAATGGGTGTAGAGGGCGCTGACGGCCATCGGCATGGCGAACTTCGCCGCCTCACCGATGCGCGCGGCTATTCTCAAAGCCTTCGCCCCGTTCCTCGCCGAAAGTTCCTTGGTCAGCTCAAACACGCTGAACTCACGGCTGATGCCGACATTCCGTTCGATGTCCGAGACAGTTATCTGCTTCGCTCCCTCCGGGAGATTCTTCAACATCTTGTCGGTCTCGACGGCGATGCGGCTCAGATTCGTGCCGGCGGACTCAGCCAGTAGAGCTGCGGCCTCGGGATCGATTGACAGTCCCCTTCCGGAATAATACTGAGCGATCCACGAAGGCATCTCGTAGTCCCTCAATGCATTGGACTCGACAACAATCCCGTTCTTGGAGGCCTGCTTGTACAACGCCTTCCGTTTGTCAGCTGAAGCCCCGCGCATCAAAAGCACCAGAACCGTGGAGTCCAAAGGTTTCTCGCAATAAACAGCCAACTTCTCCAGATCACGCATTGCCTGTGCGTCCTTCACCACAACCAATTGCCTCTCAGCCATCATCGGAAACCTGCGGGCAGCTGTGATAACGGTGTCCGCATCGACATCCGCCCCGTAGCAGATCGTCTCGTTGAAATCCCGCGAAGCCTCGTCAAGAGCGTTCTCGATGACAGCATCGCAGACCATGTCCGTGTAGTACGGTTCGTCCCCCATCAGCAGATAGACGGGGGCGAACTGCCCTGACTTGACAGCGGAAACTATCTCACGGCACCGGCTGCCGACATTAACCGTTCCTTTCGCCATTCAAGGCTCTATTAATACTTAAAATCCAATGTCTTACGAATATCCTCGGACGAAGCGCCGACAAGAATCCTGTAGTTGCCTTTTTCAGCCGCCCAATCATGCTTTTCAGCGTCGAAATAGCTGATGGCCGCCTTGTCCAAAGTCACTTTCACCTCACCAGACTTGCCTGGTTCAAGGAATATCTTTCCGAAGCCCTTGAGTTCCTTTACCGGACGCTCGATTGAGCTTTCCGGAGCGCTGACATAAATCTGCACGATCTCAGCACCGGCCACAGAGCCGGTGTTCTTCACAGGAACAGTGACGGTCAAGCCCTTTTCGATTGAGCCAGAAGTCTTAGGCTCGCCATATTCAAACGTGGTGTAGCTGAGTCCGTAGCCGAACGGGAAGGTCGGCTTGATGGCGCTATGCTCGAACCAACGGTAGCCCACGAATATTCCTTCCGTGTAGGTCTCGTCGTAGATGATCTTGTCCTGGATGCCCATCTTGACGGTCTCCTTGCGAGGGATTCCCGGGTACTGGATTTCAGACTGAACAGGATAATCCGCCAGCGTGGCCCCGATCGTGAACGGTAGTTTTCCGGAAGGGTTGACATCGCCTGAAAGCACGTCCGCCAGAGAATGTCCGGCCTCGCTCCCAAGATACCAGTCCTGAACTATTCCCGGAACCTTGTCAGCCCACGGCATCGCCACAGCGTTTCCGGAGATATTCACAACCACAAGTTTCGGATTGGCTGCGGCAAGAGACTCAATCACAGCGTTCTGTGAATATGGAAGATCATAGCTTTCCCTGTCGTTGCCCTCGCTGTCCTGATGGTCACTCTTGTTCAGACCACCAATGAATATCACGTAGTCGGCATCCTTGGCAGCCGCCACGGCGTCGGATATCAGCTTTTCCGCCGAACGGCTCTCGCTAAGATCCTGACCTGTCGTCACCCCGTCGAACTGGCCGCTGGCATCACCGACATAACCACGCTCGTAAACCACCTTCGCATCCGCGAACCTTTCCCTGATTCCATCCAGCGGGGAGACCTCGTTCTTCACTTTGAGTGAGGAGCTTCCGCCGCCCACTGTCATCATCTTGACAGCATTCTCGCCGACAACCAGAATCTTCCTCGCGTTCTTTATCGGCAGGATCCCGCCATCGTTCCTGAGAAGCACTATGGACTCGGCCCCGATCTTTCTGGCGGCGGCGATGTGCTCCGGACTCACGAACGAGCCGAAAGGACGGTTCCTGTCCATCACCGTGCGGAACATAAGTCTCAAGACCCTGCGGACCTTGTTGTCAAGCACATCCATGGTATATTTCCCTTCATTGATTCCTTTGAGGAAAGGATCCGAAAGGTAGTAGTTGGCGTAAGCGTTTGAGAGAGACCAGCTAAGTCCGTTGGTAAACGTGCCGAATTCCATGTCCAGACCATTATTCACAGCCTGTTCCGTGTCATGGGCTCCGCCCCAGTCACTGATCACTACTCCATCGAAACCCCACTCTCCTTTAAGGATGTCGTTCAAAGTGTACTGGTTCTGGCAGCACCACTGGTTCTTGTAAAGATTGTAGGAACCCATTATCGCCCAAGCCTTCCCCTCGGTGACGGCTGCCTTGAAGGCCGGAAGATAGATCTCATAGAGAGTCCTGTCATCAACTGTCACATTGGTGGTGAAGCGGTTATATTCCTGATTGTTCAGCGCGAAATGCTTCACGCAGGCAGCCACGCCGTTGCTCTGCACACCCTTGACATAAGGCACGACCATGCGGCCTGAAAGGTAAGGATCCTCACCCATATATTCAAAACTGCGCCCGTTGAGAGGGGTTCTGCAGATGTTCACGCCAGGTCCCAGAAGCACGTCCTTCCTGCGGTAGCGGGCCTCCTCGCCGATGCTCTTTCCGTAAAGAGCCGACATCTCAGGATTCCAAGTGGCAGCCAGCGCGGTCAACGCCGGGAACGCCGTGCAGGAATCACTTGTCCACCCGGCCTGACTCCATTTGTCCCAAAGCACCTCCGGACGGATTCCGTGAGGGCCGTCGGAAGTCCAGATCTCAGGGATGCCGAGCCTCGGCACTCCGGCCGAGCTGAACTTTGACTGGGCGTGCAGCACAGCCACCTTTTCCTCTGTTGTCATCCTTGAGAGAGCGTCCTCCACCCTCTCCTCGATTGTTTTCGTCTCATCAAGAAAGACAGGCCCGCCATTTCCGGCGGCCTGTCTTCCAACACCTCTTTGCTGACCACACGCGGCGGCGATGCCTGCCACGGCTATCAGACTCAAGATCAATCTCTTTTTCATCCTATGCGTCAAATTTCTTTTCTTTTGTCCTTACGATCTTCTCCTTCATCAGATCGACAGCCGCGCTGACGGCATCCTCGAACGAGGTTGAGTTCCTCTCGATGACAAGATCCTGGCCGTAGGCCCTTGTCTGGATCCTGACATTCTTGTTGTCCGGCTCCTTGAGCAAAGATAAAGTCACCTCCATTCCGTCAAGATGGTCGCTGAATCTGGAAAGTTTCGAGACCTTCTTCTCTACATAGTCGAGCAGTTTCTGATCCGCGTCGAACTTCAGGGATTTTACTCTAATCTCCATTTTTACCTCCGCTTTTTGCCCTTGGGTGGGCGTTAACATAAACTTTTTTCAGTTTCTCGATGGTGTTGTGCGTATAGACCTGCGTCGCCGCGAGCGAGGAATGTCCCAGAAGCTCCTTTATCGAATTGAGATCCGCCCCCTCGTCCAGCAGTTCCGTGGCCAAGGAATGCCTCAACACGTGTGGAGACTTTCTCCCGGTGATGCTTCCGACCCGCCCAAGCGCTCTTTTTATCGCCCTGTCTATGAAAACCGGATAGAGTTTCAGGCCCTTGCCGGTGACCGCCAGTGGCTCGCTTGCCGATCTTTCGCGACCAACCATCGTTTCAACCGCTTGTAAATATAATGAAATTTCCTTACAAAGCGAAGAAACAAGCGGAATTTCTCTCACTTTGTCGCCTTTTCCCCTCACGGTCATCGTCCCGCGGGCGAAATCCACATCTCCGATCCTAAGCCCTATCAGCTCCGCCCGGCGCATCCCCGTACTGTAAAGCATCGACACGATCAGCCGTTCCAGCCTTCTTGAATATGCCGCCTCGGAGGCCTTGTCGTTCCCTGTGATCAGCGCCAGATTCTCCTCGGAAGCATCACAGTCCGTCGCGGCGAAATATTCATTCATCGACTCCTCCCTGTAGAACACCGGCAGCCTTTTCTCCACCTTTGGCTTCGCCACCGTCCGCACTGGATTGGCGGTCAGCCTTTTCTCCTTCATCAGGTAGCGGCAGAACCCCGACAGCACCGACAGATGCAGCCTGACCGTCCTCGGGCTATCCTCTCTTTTCTCAAGAAGATACACCTCGTGCGAACGGATGATCTGCGGCGTGAGCGATTTCAGCAGTTCCTCATCAGTCGCCGCCCCGCAATCCTCCACAAAGACCTTCAGGGCATCTGAATATATCGCCTGAGTTCTCGCCGAATATCTCCGGATGTCCTTGATGTAAGATATGTAATCTTCGATGAGGCGCATAGGCTTAAGCCTTAATATTCATCAACATCGCATCACTTTCCGGCATTGTTCACACCAATCTTTTCCGCCAGTTTCTCGACCGGCTTGTTGCACCACTGTGCGATGACTCCCACGAGCAGGGCAGCGGCGAGGGTTCCCTCACGCACACCGTGGATTCTTCCGTCAAGCCAGAGAAGCGAGGCGACGCACGCCAGAGCCACAAGCGACACATCCACAACAACTTTCGTGATGTCAAAACGGGTTTTGAAAGCCTTGCAGATCGCCAGAACAAGTCCTTCGCCGGCCAGTGTCACCACCCCGGCCACGACCTCAAAAGCCACACCGACCCCCACAAGCACGATGCCCACAAGGCACCAAACGACCTGCATAAGGTAGTTCGGGCAAGGCACATCCGCGATGCACCAGCAGGCGAAATCCGTCATATACCCGAACGCGAACGCCACCGGCAGCTGCATCAGCTGCACCCAGTCATAGTCCTTACGCAAAAGCGCCATCTGAATCAGAATGAATATGCAGTGCATCACGATCGTTGCCTCCCCCACCGTCAGCGGGCACAGCATACTCGCCACATAAGGCGGACACGAGATCGGCGAAGTTCCAAGATCCGCCAGAATAGAAAAAGCCACCCCGAACGCCACAATCAGCAGTCCGACGCACAGCATCACATATCTCTTGAATATTTCCATTTTATCTCTTGAATATTTTGTTTCCTGAATATCTCAATATTTATTCAAAACTCTGACGTTTCCCACTACGGCATATTCATAAATACCTGTGGACACGGTTGTAATAGTCCTTGTAGTCAATGTCTTTCCTTGAAAGCAGGAACCGCTCCTCCTGAAGGATCTGGAGGTGGAAAATCGTCACCGCGCAGAGCACGACGAGCAGGTGAAGCCAGTTTGCGAAGCAGAGAAGCAGCCCGATGTAGGTCAGGTCAAAACCGACGAAAGCCGGGTTGCGGCTGATTCTGTAGATGCCGGAAGTGACCAGTCCGGTCTTCTCGTCCGGGGATATTCCGGCCCTCCAACTGTCCCGCATCTGAAGCACGGCGGTAGTGAAGAACACCACTCCGAGAGCCGTCAAAGCCAGTCCGATCCAACCGCACCACCGCGGGAGGAATGAATATCCCCGGACGACGCTCCACACCTCCACGACGACAATCAGGACGGAAAAGGCAGCCAGCAACCGCTCCACAGTCAAAGTCCGCAGTTCCTTATTCCCGCGCCCCATCTGATTGGTCCGGATCCCTTGACTCCTCTGACTGAGCTGTTTAGCCAGATAGACTCCATAGAATCCGGCCATCAAGGCCAATGATATTATCTGAAATACTGTCATACAATCACGCCGGAGGCATTTGGTTCAGGATCATCCCTAAGCATTTCCTCCAGCGTACAAATTTACGAATATTCCCGAGAACAACTAACGTCCGTGCGTCAGGACGGCATTTCCACGCAACGACTTTGCAAACAGGGGGTCTTCGTGCGTCAACAGGGTGGCTCCGCGCACGGGACGGGAAGCGGGTTAAGCGTAGCTATGCATTCCGCCGAGGAGGTAGTTGACGCCGAAATAGGTGAAGAGAACGGAGGCGGAGAGGATCAGGGTGTAGATGTGGTAGGCACGGTGACTCCTCAGGAACGGGAGACGGGTGCGGTGAACACCGAGGGAGGCGATCAGGAAAGTGATCAGGGCCCAGGTTTCTTTCGGGTCCCAGTTCCAGTAGCAGCCCCAGGAGACGTTGGCCCAGATGGAGCCTGCGATTATGCCTGAGCCTAAGAAGAACAGGGCAGGGTACATCAACGCTTCCGACATCCGGGCCATCTTCGCGGAGGCTGAATCAGAGACTGAAGTATGGCGCAGTGATGCAACCAGCCCACAAATTCCGTTGACCATAATGATGGCGAGAACGGTGTAGGAAAGCATCATTAGAGAAACGTGGATGCTCAGCAGCGGGGACGACAGCACAGGCATCAGTTGGGTGACGGCCGGGTTGGCGTTGCCCATCGCGGAAACCAGAGCGGCCAGCGACGCGACTATGATCCCGAACGGGAGCATAATCGAAAACCTCTTGAAACTCAACACGGAAGCCAGCATCGCCGTCCAAGCGATCGTCAGCATCGTCTCCGCACCATTGGAGAAAGGAATATGTCCGCTCGCGATCCAGAAGAGCCCAAGCACGATGGTCAACACGAGGAAAAACACGAAAGCCGCAGCTACTCCAACGATCTTGAATATTTCTGGAACATATTTTTTACCAACCCTTGTAGAGGAGAAATTTCCCCGGATCATCCTACGCATCGCCGCCGCCAGCATCACCAGACCGATGATCAGGAAAGTTCCTGCGATCGGAAACAGCGGAGGCAGAGCGTTGTACGCCCTCTCGGCCTTGATGCGGTACGCCGGCGGAAGGCTCTCCCCCATCTTGCTCTCCTGAAAGCGGCGCAGCTTCCCGAGCGAATCGCTTAATTTTGAATATTCACGGTTCACCACCAGCTCGAAGATATAGTCCATCGACTTGCGGACGAAAAGCCACTCCTCATCAGCGATTCCTTCCGGCAGCCGGTCGCTCTGCGAGTACCATCCAAGCCGCCCGGTGCTGTCCCGCAAAGGGTAGATTTTCAGCAGGTCTCCTGAATATAAAGCCTTGACAGTCGCCTCCTTATCCATTGCGTCAACCGCCTTTTTCCGGTTGTGCATAGGAATATTCCTCCAACTTGCGCCGTAGAACATCCAGCCTGTAAGTACTTGCTCGTCAGTCAGTCCCTTAACTCCAGACGTACCGTAAAGCTTTGCACTGAAATCCGAAGCCAGAGTCTGAAGCGGGCATATTCGTCCGTGGTACAGAACGTAGAGTCTTCCGAATTCGGCGGCGATGTTTTTCGGCAGGACTTTCGGAGAGGCTGAGCCACGTTTTACCTGATTCCCTTTGACGGAAGCATTTTCCGTTTGAGGCAGCCCACCTACGGAATTCCCTGTCGCAGAAGCGGTTGCCTCCAAGCACAGAAGAATCGCTATGACCGATGAATATCTCAACACATTCCCGAAGAACTTCTTGAACCTCTTGTCAGTGAAGAAAAACGCCAGAAGTCCGAGAAGCAACAGAGCATAGCCGGTGTAAATGACAGCGATGCCGACCGGGTCGTGGCTCACGGTGAATGTCACACCGGCCTCATCGCTGTCATAGTCAGTCTGATAGAAACGATAACCTTTACAGGACAGGATGCGGTTCATCCTCACCTCGCCCTCGCGGAGAACAGAGCCGTTCCTTGTGAAACGCAGCCGTGAACTGTAATCCGATGCGGCGTCCGTTCCGGAATGGTAAAGCACCTCGAAGCCCTCAAGTTCCACACTGAAAGGCAGTTCGAGAATCTTTCCGTCATTGGTCTCGAAAGTCTCCACGGATTCCCCCTCACGCACGTGAAGCATCCCCTTCCTAGCGGAAAAGGATGTCACAAGCGCTCCCGCCAGAATCAGTGCCAGCGAAAGGTGCAGCACCAGGGCCGCCGGCCGCCCCGCAAAAAGTCTTGTCATTATATCGAATCGATAAATCTTACTACCGCATCACGTTCTGTCTTGGAGAGGGCGCGGAAATTCTCAACGGATTTGCGGGCGTCGCTCTGGGCGCTTCCGTGCCACATAATCGCCTCCACAACAGTCCTGGCGCGGCAGTCGTGAAGCCTGTCAACACCTCCGGCGACAAGCTCGCTCAGGCCACGTCCCCAAAGTGGAGTCGTCCTGCACCAACCGGTACGGATGTCGTTCTTCATAAAGAGACGATGCTGGACCATATCGGTGTACGGCCAGATAGTCTGGTGAGGATAACGAGGAAGCCTCGGATCGTTGTCCCTGAAGAAACCGTTCGGATCCGTGACATTGTCCTCTCCGGTAACCCAGCTTGGACGGTGGCACGTGGCGCAACCGATCTTAGTGAAAAGTTCCTTGCCTTTGATGACCTCAGGATTGTCCAGATCCCTGGCCGCAGGAACAGCCAACCCTCTGTGCCAGATCATAAAGTCGGCATATTCCTCATCCGTCATCTCCGGCTTGAGATCCTTGGCCATCAAATAATTATAAATATCCTCCTGAACATTCCCCGTCTTGTTCTGGTCAGGGAAATATTTGTAGAAATCCTTCTGGACATCCGGATCCTGCGAAGCCACCTTGGCGTAGGTCGCCGTCATATAGTGGTAACGCCTGTCGCTTCGGGTCACGTTGGTGATGTTCCAGATGGCGTTCGCTCCGGCGGCGTCCTGCAACGGGCCACGGCTCAACGCGTAAGTGAAACGCTTAGGATGGGTAGTCTTGCCGTAAAGGCTTGTCCACTCGCCATTTGCGAATATGGCCGGATTCAGTTTGGCACCAGCCGCCTCCTCCTTGGCGTACTGCGCCTTGAGATCATCGTCATCAATCGCGTCCAGAAGCCCGACTCCATAAACGCCGATCGTGGACTCAACCCTGAAACGCACGTTTGAATATGGCACCGTGGTGGTCTCGCCGTTCTTCGTCACCTCAAGCGGCACATAGAACGCATCCTCAGGGACGATGACCTCCGGATAGATAAGACTGTAAGGCTCTCCGTCAGGGAACTGGTTGCCCCATTCGTCGGTATATTCAAGCCAGTTTATCTTGATGTTGCTTTCATCGATAGGAGCCTTGAAAGGAGCCACCGCAAGAGTCTGCGGCATTCCGGTGACCGAACTGAGGTAAGTGTCTGTGTCGTCGGTGATTACCAAAAGGTAGCCGTTGCCGTTCTTGTCAGCCTTGTACTCGGTCTGACGCTTGCCGTGACTGTAGTTCGGGTGGCAGTAGAGGCATCCGCGACGGACCATCAACGGGCCGAGGCCGCTGAAAGCCCCGTCCTTGTTCTCGTTGAAATCCCTTTCAAAGAACATCTCTCCGTTCTTGAAGGCTTGGATCATTCCGGAGTTCTCAATCACCGGAGTCGGCTGCTCGTAGGCTGAAGCGCTTGAATTGAAAGCCGTTCCGAGTTTTCCGCCGGCATACCATTCATCACTCAGCTCGGTCGGAGTCTCAGGTTCGTCCGTTCCGCCATTGCCGTTGCAGGCGGTGAAGGCAAAAAGGGTGGCTGAAAGTATCAGCAGTGATTTATTCATAATCTTTCAATTTTATATTGGTTAAAGGATCAGCCGGCTTTACCGGCCAATCCTTGGATATTCATTTAAAGTCCCGAGGGTGAAAAGCTTCAGTTTCAAAGGTTTCCACCAATATGGAACAAAGTCTTTCCTCCTCAAAGAACATTCACTTTAGTCATTGATCAAAGCCTGGCGTGCGACCTCAAGGGCATCGTTAAGGTCATTGCAGGCGTCGATGGCCTCCTTGACCTTGGCATCCTTATAGTTATTCACGAACGGCTTAGGCATCGCACCGATCTTCTCAAGACATTTCTCGATCGCGGAGATGACACCCTCATTGGCGGCCTGATCAACACTTGCAAGATAGGCGCTCACTGAATATGTCTGAGCGGTTGTCGCCCCGAGAGCTCCGAAATAGGCATTGCGGACGCTGACGATGTTGTCGCAGAAGTCCTCAATGGAGTTCCAGGAATGAGGGGACTCGATGTAGTTCACATCCTCTCCGGTGTACGGCTTTCCGATTTTCTGAGTGCCGACCTCGTCCACGATGTCCTTGCAGCCCTCGATGATCTGCTCGCTTCCGGCAGTGACTGACTTCCAGACGCTTCCGGCCTGGCCGCAAAGTTTCATCTGCTCGCCGAAATCATCCTCCGGCTCCATCTCGGCCTCCTCGATCAGTTCCTTCTTGGCATCGCTGACGTTGTCGAGTCCGGCCCAGGCGGCCTCAAGCCTCGCGGCGCTCAGTGACAGGTCCTTGGCGACAGCGGCTGCGTAAAGAAGTTCCCTCTCAGGGATGGCGGAGGCGGCACGCTCCTTACCGTCACGGAACAAGATATATTCAATGCCGTGGAATCCTACAAGTCCATTGTTGAGGTTGGCGACAGTGTTCTCGATGTCAGACATCATCTTCTCGCTGTCGAGAAGGTTCTCAAGAGCGACCTTGTCAAGCGGCCAGGTGTCGATGTGAGGGTCGATGCTGTACTTGGACGCGGCTCCGAAAAGGAAAGCCTCGCTCCACTCCCAGTACTGGCGGGCGGATTTCCAGAGGTCGCAGGCTGCCTTGACATTGGCATCGGTCGGTGCCGTCTGAAGTTTCTCGATCGCCGCCTGAAGATCAAGCGACTTGTCAGCGAGGTTCTTGTACGTCGGGATCACAGTGTTGTCCACGAAAGTCTCGTTGACCTTCTGGAGCGTTTCCTCCTTAGCGGAGGTCGGGTCTGTGGAATTTTTGTCGCAGGCCACAACGGCGAGAGCTGAAGCCATCAGCACAGCCGCGAATTTAAAACCTTGTCTCATAGTTGTTGTATTTTTTGAATATTTATTACCTATATTACTTGCATCATCACCTCAAAAACCAGCCACTAAAAGCGATTCCAAAGGTGATCGAAGGTTCGTTGTTGAACGGGGCGACATAGAAGCGCTTTGAATATTCCGCCTTCACGACGATGTCTTTGATCGGGTACCAGTTGATGCCGGCGGCGATGCGATGCTTCCCGCACCATTTGTAGTCCAGCACGCCGTCGGCCACCTTGAACATCGAATCGTAGTACTCGTAGTGGGCGAAAGCGTAGCACTTGCTCTCCTTCTTGAAGAGTGAAAGAATATCATAGCCCACCTCTATGCTGCCGACGATCGCATCGGATCCCACAGCGTTGTGAGGGGAAGGCGAAGCGTTAGACATATTGTTCTTGTTGAACGCCGTTATCTGTTGGGAATCATTCAGATGAGCATAATCAAAGCATCCTCTGGCGATCAGGTTGTGTCCCGAGTAGGTGAAGTCCGCCGAGCCGATCATCACCTCGCCCTTGCAGTCCTTGTACTTGGAGTTCTTCGTGAGGGAGTTGTTGAAGCTTGATCCGAAGTAGCCGCTAAGGCCCATCCTCAAGCCTTTGACAGAATGGTTGTCAATCCTGAACGCCCCGGCATAGGAGTTTGCGATCTTGAATTCGTAAGGGGATCCGGCCCCGCCCTGAATGAAGTTCTCGGTACTGAATCTGTCCGAGTCAAGTCCCGGAAGGAACATCAGTTCATAGGACCATTTGCCAAGGTTACCCAGAATCTCGATTCCCGGCTCGTGCCAGGTGCAAGGAAAGACAGTGTTCTCCCCTTCCATCCTGTAGGCCGTGAAGAACTCGGTCGGAAGATGGTGACCATTCGTCAGTCCCACCGGGATGATTATCATTCCTGTCCTGACCTTGAACGCGTCACTGAAAGCCTTCTGGAGCCAGAACTGCTCCAAAGCGACCTCGCCTCCGCGCTCGATCTCGCTCTCATATTCACCTGCCTCGTCAGCCTCGAGCTCGACCGCGCTTTCGGTGCCTCCGTGCTCGAACTCGATCTCCGTGCCGAGCGTCCATCCTTTTCCGAAGTCGTACCCAAGATTGATGACGAAGTGCGGAATGTCGAACCGTCCGTGACTTTTATCGTCTTTATATTGCTCCGGATGGTTGTACCTCTGCCAAGCATCGCTATAGAAGTTGCGGGTCATCATCGCCTCACCGTAACCACCGATTGTAAGTCTCTGAGCGTTAGCTGCGAAGCCAGTCGCAATCAGTATTACCAGAAGTAAAATCTTTTGTCTCATTTTTACCTTTTCAATTTGACACGGCAAAAATACAGCGACACGGAAAGTCCGGCAATCGCAATTTTTCGGTATTCTGTACGGTTTCCGTTCAGGGATTGTGGCGAATAATTGGTATTTATCGTTTAAGAGCACCGGAGAATCCGTGACGGAAACAATTGATAAGGGACGGTAGGGATCCGTGCGTGGAATCTGGTTTCTCACTCACGAAGAGACACCAGAAACCACTCCGTGCGTGAACTGTGCCTTTTGACTCACGAAAAACCAACCGGCAGTTCGTGCGCAAAAACGACCTTTCCACGCACGAGAATTAGCGTCGCAACATATTTGTAAATAATCTTTTACAGACGGTATGAAATCCGACATAATTTACCTACATTTGCACTGCATTCCTTGGTGTAGAGCAACCACTCTACAAATCTAAGGTTTGTGATGTAGGTTTGGTGTCTGCAACAGGTAAGCAAATCAAAGTTATGCTTTTTGCTAAACGCAGAATTTTCGGACACTAGATGAGACACTGGACCTTATGATATATGAAAAACTTTATACCTTCTGATGGAATGGGATATCCCAAAACCGAAGGAGATGTCGACATCAATACGTCACGGACTACAGGATTTCAGTGGTCATCCGATAATAACAGATAGCCAAGAAACGGCCAATTACCACGGCCATTATTCAGGAACATTAAGACCGCAGGAGCGTTAACAGCCTGAAGGAACGTTTTTTAGTCGAAGGATGTCCAGCCGTACTCAAGCGGATATATTCCAGAAAAAGTGACAATTTATATTCAATGCTGAATGCCGCGGAGCAAAGAATCCGCAAAGCGAGTTAGGTTATATCGCACCTGGCTCGCATTTTTGTTTTTTGTGCGTGAAAACTGATAGAATCACTCACTGAAAGCTTCCGATTCAAGTGTCGTGCGTGACAAACCGCATTTCAGGCACGAGACATAAAAGATTGACCATCTGTGCGTGAAAAATGCATTAGCACACACGGAATAAACTATAAATTATGAAACGAATTTCTTACTATGAATCCGAGCGAATGTGTGAGGCCACATTCCTCAGCGGAGGTTGCTGGTGGCACCTATACACACCAGGGAATCTCACTTCACTATTGTTCGCGGATGACGATGACTACAGGTTCGCTATGAATCTGACGGCCAGATGCATAGCGGAATTTCCAGCACTTAAGGTCGTCGCCTTTGAGATAATGAGCAACCACCTACACATAGTACTATGCGGAGATAAAAACATCATCAATGAGTTTTTCACCCTGTATCGCAAAAGGCTGAAGCGTTATCTGTCCAAGAAAGTCCAAGGAAGACTTTCCAATCAGTTTCAAATGAGCCTGAAGCCGATAAACGACCTTAAAGCCTTGAGAGAGGCCATCGTCTATGTGAACCGTAACGGTTATGTGGTCAATCCGTCACATACACCATTCTCTTATCCTTGGGGTACAGGCCGCTACTATTTCAACGATGTTCCGATCACAAAAAGATTGTCAGATGTTCCCGACATCGGACTCCGAAAGATGTTTCGAAGCAGAAATCCTCATCTTCCTGTCGGATTTCGGATCATAAACGGCCATATCGCACCTACGGAATATTGTGCGATCAAGTTGGGAATGGCAATGTTCCGCAACGCACATCAATATTTCTATATGGTCAGCAAGAATATTGAGGCTTACGAAAAGTTGGCAACGGAACTGGACGATGGCGAATTCCTGACTGACTCAGAACTGTTCTCACTAGTCGTCAGGATTGTGAAGTCCAGCTATAACACCGACAGTCTGAGAAATTTAACCCAATCTCAAAAACTGGATCTGGCAAGGAAACTGCGGAGCGAATACCGGTCCTCCAATGGGCAGATCAGGCGCATCCTCGGACTCTCGCAGTACGAGGTTGACTCGCTGTTCCCTCTCAGCGCCTTAAATGACTCAATATAAACCATACTTCAGTGATAGGCTCACCTCGGTTCCTGCCAAACTTAACAAGTGGATTATTGGATATCACTGCTTTGAGAGGACAAAGGAGATTTCAGTCACCGACAATATAAACATATAAGAACAGATTCCATTTTTTTGGATGCGAAAATCATTAACAATCAATATTAAAGGATTATGAAAAAGATTTTGGAAGTACTGCAAGACGGCAGCGGACTACTGAGGTTCAACACGGACATCGATGTGACGAAGAATCCACAGATGGCTCTTGACATCACACAAAGCGCTATTATTTCAATGGCAACAACCCTATGGGGCGGGAACGAGATTTCTGTTCTGGCGATGATCCGGGCATTGGCGATAGCGGATCTGTCAGTGAGTGTTAATCAAAACGAGATGATTGAATATCTCCGGCAATCCTCAAAGTCCTTGGGTGAAGCATTCCGGCTAGCGATGGAAAATGCCAAAAGGCAAGGCCGCGCGACAATCTTTCCGCCGAACGTCAAGCCAAATTCCAAAGGGAAGAACTGAATATGACGCATTTTCGCTCCGTGAGTGGAAACGCTTCCTCCACGCACAAATGATTACTGTAGGTGGCTTCGTGCGTAGAACTTGGCTTTCCACGCACGAACATCATCGGCAGTCCTTCTCGTGCGCCAGATTGGTTCCTCACTCACCGACAGATTGCCTAAAGTGAACTCGTGCGTAAAAACGGCTCTCATACGCACCAAGTGACTACAAAGAATAACTCTGGAGAAAGACGATTTTACAAGCACGGGGATATTTATGAGCCACCGGAACAAGACTTAAAAATTGTTTTTTACCATCAATATGCACACATTATCTAAATTAGTCGTATATTAATAGTTTGGAATTAGAAAACCATACATTTTTGACTTGAAGACGATGATTAGGCCATAGATAACGAGATAGCCTAAAGATATAATTCCGAATAGAACAGGCATAATATGGACAGAAGAAAATTCATAAAGATAGGGACCGGCGCGGTTGCTGTCGGGGCGATGTCCGGGTCCGTGGTCTTGCGGGCGGCGGAGATTTCCGCCGGAGACAAGACTTCGGACGACCTCACGGCAGGATATTCAGCGGCGAGTGATTCCGCATCGGAATATTCAACGGCCAGATATTCATCAGAAATCGGGGAAGCCGGCAAGAAAGATCTTCTCCTGAGATTTCTGGGGACAGGAGCGGCGGATTGGAACGGCATGGACGAGAGAGGCGAGTTGAGGCGGCTTTCGAGCGTGCTCCTTGACAACCGCATCCTTATCGATTTCACCCCGTCTGACGCGGACATGCTGCCGCCGGGATTCAAGAAACCTGACACCGTGTTTTATACTCATTCGCATTCCGACCATTACAACGCCAGGGCCGCCATCGAAACGCTCCACGCAAATGTGGTATATGTAGGTGACACCTGGGTTGAAAGGGCAAAGGCGGATCTCGCCGCGGCCGCCTCAGGACTCGGCAAGTCCACGCCAGAAGTCATCGGCCTTGCGATCGGCCAAAGGACACAATGCGGAGACCTGACGATCACGGCTCTGCCAGGCAACCATGCGACAAAGGACGACAATGAGCAGACCCTCATTTACCTGATCGAAAAAGGCTCCGTGCGTGTCCTGTATGCCACCGACACCGGCGGGATTCCAGTCAGAGCCGCCAGAATCGTCGGGATAGACGCCCACATCGCGGACGGGAAGCCGATCACCGGACTTATAATGGAAGCCACCATGGGAATCGACCATGATGAGGATTTCAGGATATTCACCCATTCGAGCGTGGGAACTGTCCTTAGGACCGCCCATGTCCTTCTGGACACCGGAAGACTCAAGGCTCCGCAGGGCCAGCCTGTGTACCTCACCCACATGGCAAGGACACTCCACGGCACCCAGGCACAGCTCGACGCAAACCTTCCTCAGTCTCTCCGTGCCGCTTACGATGGATTGGAAGTCATATTCAGAGGATGATCTTCCGCCATCGAATAATTTTTACCGCATGCCGTCATCCATAAACCGCCTGTCACTTAAGATCTTGACTATAAGCATTCCATAGGTGCAGGCAATATGTAAACCAACAACTGTTTTATGAAATTTATCGGGAATATTCTTTGGCTGATTCTTGGAGGCCTGCTGGTCTCCCTCGGCTACTTCATCGCAGGACTGCTTTATTGCGTGACCATCATAGGCATTCCATTCGGATACCAGTTGTGGAAGTTCGGGGTGTTTTCCCTATGGCCGTTCGGGACGGACGTGGTGGACGGGAACAACGCCGGAGGCTGCCTCAGCATATTCATGAATGTGATTTGGATTCTGCTGGGATGGTGGGAGATCGCTGCGACGCACCTTGTCTTCGGGCTCATCTGCTGCATCACGATTGTTGGGATCCCGTTCGGGCTTCAGCATTTCAAGATGGCGCTGCTTTCCGCCATGCCGTTCGGCAAGACATTCCGGAAAGCGTGATTTGCCGCTGATTCGGCGACAACTATCAGCATAAAATACAGAGCATTCGTGTCCACTACCGCAAGCACCATCTTATTTTCCATTCCGAGCCAGCGCAATCTCCTCATTAATCTCGTCAAGGGCCATCTCAAGGAATCGACCGGACTCCGCCATAGCACGAAGTTCTTTGAAAGCCTTCAGGCCATCAGAGGTAGCCTCCGTCTTGTCTCCACGTATCTCAAAAGGGATTTTTCCTCCTTGAACCACAGCCCTGGCAAACACATTCATAGCCGTATTGGCACTCATCCCGAACTGGGAACAAAGCGCATCAAAAGAAGACTTGAGACTAGCGTCCATCCTAACCGTCATTGAAACTTGAGCCATAATCACTGATATGTTATACGAATACAACAAATTAATTCAATATGCAATAAATTTAACGCACAATGACGCAATTATGTCAGATCTTCGCAGGATAGCGGACAGCTGCCAGGAGGCGGGCGTGGAAGAAAAATCCGAAAATTTCATCTAAAAAAATATCAAAGACTCTCTCAAAATCCACGACAACGATAAAGAAATACATATCAAAACTAAAAGAGACTGGCAAAATTGTCCGCATAGGACCACCGACATACGGAGGCCAATGGAAGATCCTTGAGTAGCCGCCGATTCTCGCTGTTGGCCCAAGGAAAGAAAACCACCAATAATGACAAAACTGACAGACTGCGCATTTTGCGTATTCTGTCAGCTTTGCCATATCATCTTTCCTCAAATTCCGGTTTACCTTTCCAGAAACGCGACATTAATGGTAAAAGTACAAGACAATGGGAATGAATATGAGCACAACTTGCAAGGCGGAACACCGCCGAATCACCTCCCCGCCCGGAGCAGGAAGTACAAGAGAAAGAACGCCAACCTCAACAACCGAGGCTGGTCTTAATGAATATATCAACGCCACGGATCAGGTCGCCAAAAATCAGGAATATAACTGAATATAAAGCCGTTGGATAAACGTCCAAGACTCCGGCAAGCCAGACGAGACAACATAACCCACGGAAATAATCCTCAGAAAAAGTGCTGAAAGTCCGAAAATATTGACATTGATGTGTTCCAACTGCATTTGCGATACCTGATAGACTCGAATACTGGATACCGGTCGCAGTATCACGCACTATCAACAGTGATTAGTGCATCTGCTGATTGAGGACAACTAAATCGAAAAACATCAATCTTGTCCTACAGTTCTGCACATCACTGCTATGCCCACTTCTCAAATGTTCAAGTTCCTCTTCGTCAGAAGCGAACAGGAACTCAAAGCCATTTCTCTTGTAATACTCAATAACCTCCGGACTATTCAGCGCATCGACTATCAAATATCTGCTTGAGGTATTGTAGTCCGGATCAATGGCTATCGTCTTGATGAGGTTCATCATTTCGTCCGCGATATTGTAGCCGAAAGTCTTATGTCCAAAGCCATCAAACACACATAATTCGCCAATCAATATCGCAGGGTACTGAAAGCGACGTTTGGCGTTTGGAATCGAACGGTTTAGACGATTGCGCCTATTTTGAGGTAAAATATCAGTGCGTAACGATGAATTTGACAATGAGAAAGCACAAACCATTTTCGGTTGTGTCGTATTGTCTTTTTCGTCTGTAAAGAAACAATGGGTTGTTCCCATCATCTCCAGCCTATAATCACGATAATTGTCCTATGTATGGTCGTGAAAAAACGAATCAATGTCAGCGTTTTTACTGCAAGTATACGGCTGACATTGATTAATGATTTCTGATGTTAATCTGCCGAAACGGCAGTTGTCCAATAGATACCCCACGATTTACTTATTCCCCTCTTTCTTTTTCAAAATTGCATAAGAATTGGCTGCTTCCTTAGAAAAATCAACAGAGGCACGTCTGCGAAGGTTTTCTTCGGACATCTTGACGAAGCGTTCAGCTGCTGAACCTCTTAACGTCGGGATTGCTTTTACATATACAGCCATAACAAACTCTTTCTTGCTAAATTACATAATTTTTTCCTAACAACTGACATTCTTCTATGTTTTTTGTCAGTTATTAACATTTCATTGATTCTTCAATATTTATTCCAGACCGGAAAACGGCAACAGAAAGCCAATCAAAGCAGCTAAATCTCAGCCTATTCCAATGACTTATCTATTCAATATCTTTGCTTCGGATAGTTCATCAAAGATATATGAAAGCACTGCCGTCAATAGCGTTTAACGAGTTCAAGGGTTCCGCAGGGGACGTGACTGCCAGAGTGTCGAAAGGCCGTCAGGTCCTTTCGTCTCACTGCCAGCATTCGCACGTCTAGACGGGACCGCAGGCGGTCAGCAGGAACAGGCTTTCCTCCATATCGAGGTCATTCCGCAAGTTGAGCGACAGCCATATGAAGGAATGGGCGGTGCTTGCAGAGAGGATGAAAGGCATCTCGACGTTCGGCAAGGCGGCGGAGCTGACGGCTCACAATGCGTTCGTTCGTATCAATACCAACCGTGCCCTTGCAGGAATGCCGGCACTAGAGTCGGCTCCTGTTCACATCGGATTATCTTCCCTTCAAGGGATTCAACGGAAGGGAAATGGCTTTCGTCTTCCATTATGTCACGGATCTCTTCAAGAGAGTAGCCAAGGGTCTTCAGGGTACAGATGTTCTAGATCTTCTGGAACTGCACCACGGTGTAGTAGCGGTATCCGGTCCACCGATCCACGATTTCGGGGACCAGAAGTCCAATTTGCTCGTAATGCCGCAACGCACGTACGGTAACCTTGCTCAGGCGGGAGAACTCCCCGATTTTAAACTTGATTTCACTCATAACAACTGTGCACTTTTGTTATTTGCCCGCAAATATATACATTGACGTAAGGTACGAGTCAAGGGAAAAATGATTTTTTTCGCCAACGATATGAAAAACCAGCCGCAAAATTCTATCCGCTGATTCCTCAAAATAGATAAGCGAAACATAAATGAGACAATTTACAGCCCTCAACCTGCGCAAACTGTCAATACTGCGCATTCTGACAATATTGTCAATATTGACGAAGACCTGCCGCTTCCGACATTCTCTCCCGAACTGCAAGGCACGCTCCCGTCATTCCTCGAAAAGGTAGTCTCCCAGTCAAACTCCCCGGAAGACGCTGACATCCTCATACTCGGCACGATGGCCGTCATCTCCGCCTGTCTCCCTCACATCTTAGGAGTCTATGCCGACCGCACGGTCTATCCGAACCTGTTCCTCTTCGTAACCGCCAAGGCATCCTCTGGCAAAGGCCGCCTCGCCCTCTGCCGCTATATCGTCGAACCAATCCACGACCGCCTCCGTGAAATCAACGAGGCGGAGACCATCGAATACAAACACAAGTTAGCCGAGTACAACGCCGCCGGCAAGAAGAAGGTCGATATGGAGAAGCCGGAGGAGCCGCCGATGCGGATGCTCTTCATCCCAGCCAACTCCTCCGCCACGGCCGTCTATCAGGTCCTCGGCGACAATGGCGGCACCGGCCTGATGTTCGAGACCGAGGGCGACACTCTGGCCAACACTTTCGGCTCCGACTACGGCAACTACTCCGACGGCTTCCGCAAGGCTTTCCATCACGAGACCATCTCCTACATCCGCCGCAAGGACCGTGAATATGTGAACATCAAGAATCCACGCCTTTCCACGCTCCTCACCGGAACACCCAGGCAGGTTCTGAATCTCATCACCGATGCCGAGAACGGCCTGTTCAGCCGCGTCATCTTCTACTTCCTCGACCTCCGCCTCGTATGGAACGACGTGTTCAGCACCCATTCCGACACCACACTTGACGAACATTTCCAGAGACTCGGACAGGAGTTCCACGACTTCCACACCATCCTCGAAAAGTCCAATGACATCCGCTTCTCACTCACGCCATCCCAGGCCGCTGACTTCAACGAAAGGTTCTCCGCCTGGCAGACCGAATACAGCGACCGCTGCGGGGACGAGTTCGTAGCCTCCGTCCGCCGCCTCGGCCTGATAACATTCCGCCTCGCGATGATACTCTCAGCCCTCCGCATAATGGAGGACGGCATCATCGAGGACAGACTGACCTGCCTCGACACCGACTATCAAAGCGCTATGACGATGGCCTCCGTGATTCTCCGCCACAACGCCCACGTCTTCCTAACCCTCCCGAAAGCCGACACGGCTCAGCCTGTATCCTCGGCCACAACCACAAGAACCACCCTCCAACAATGCCAGTTCCTCGAAGCCCTGCCGCCAGAGTTCGACCGTCAGACCTACACAGAACTCGCCACCACACTCAACATCACCCCCCGCACCGCCGACCGCATCATCCGCCGTTGGCGCGATACCGGCCAACTAGAGAACGTCTCGCACGGGAAGTATCGAAAGAAATAGTATGAAGCGTAATCAAATCGTACTCAAATGAATTTGAACTAAACTATAAATTGTATGGATTGTTTTTGTAACTTTGTTGATTCAAATATACGCCAAGATTACAAGGCGGTAATGATTATAAATTTTGACACTCACTTGTTGAGAGAAAACATGAATACTTATAACGCTCATAAGAAACTTCTGATTGAGAACTTCCTGAAAGGGAAAAGTTCAGCATCGTTATCTGGTCCACATTGTGTTATGTCTGATGGTGGGCAAATGCCATTGAATATGCAACTGGCTATTCTTTCCCATCATTGTCACAATATGGGCAAGAAGACTGATTCTGCGTATCGGAAGAAAGCTGAAGGTATTCTGCGAGATGTATTTGAAGCGGCATCAAATGAAGAGGGTGCTTCCATATTGGAGGATTCCGCATTCGATCAATCGTTATTTCCAGATTTCTTTGAAGTGCCATTCCTCCCTGTAGCTAAACCAAAATTTACATTCATCGATTTGTTCGCTGGTATCGGTGGCTTTAGAATGGCTATGCAAAACCTTGGCGGACGATGCGTGTTCTCTTCTGAATGGGATGCCCAAGCACAGAAAACATATATGCTGAATTATGGGGAAATCCCATTTGGGGACATCACACTTGAGGAAACGAAATCATATATTCCAGATGGCTTCGATGTCCTTTGTGCTGGATTCCCTTGTCAGGCATTTTCACTGGCTGGCAAACGCAGAGGATTTGAAGAAACGCGAGGAACACTATTCTTCGATGTCGCTGAAATTATAAAGAGGAAGCAGCCGAAAGCCTTCTTCCTGGAAAACGTAAAAGGGCTTTTGATTCACGACAAAGGAAATACAATAAAGACCATATTGAAAGTCCTTCGTGAAGATTTGAACTACTATGTTCCTGATCCACAAATTGTGAATGCAATGAATTTCGGGGTTCCGCAGCATCGGGAGCGTGTTTATATCGTTGGATTCAGGAAAGATCAGAATGTGACAGATTTTACATATCCAGAACCAACAGACACGACAAAAACATTCGCCGATATAAAAGAGAAAGAGGTCGTACCGTCAAAGTACTATCTTTCTACTCAATACATAAAAACTCTTGTTGCTCACAAGGAGCGTCATGCTGCAAAAGGGAATGGATTCGGATATGAAATCATACCTGACGATGGAGTCTCCAATGCAATCGTAGTTGGAGGAATGGGACGGGAAAGAAATCTTGTCATAGACAAGAGGCTGAAAGACTTTACTCCAACAACGAGGATTAAAGGCGAAGTGAATCACGATGGAATAAGAAGAATGACCCCACGAGAGTGGGCACGTCTCCAAGGATTCCCAGATAATTTCATAATCGGTGTTGCAGACGCTTCTGCGTATAAGCAGTTCGGCAACTCCGTTGCTGTGCCAGCCATTCAGGCGACTGCCGCTCAATTATTAAAGAAAATCAAACTCTCTAAAACGAAATAGCCATGTCAATTACAGGAAATATAGGCGAGTGGAGTGAGATATATGTCTTGCTGAAACTCTTAGGCGATGGAGAAGTCCACGCTGGAGACGAGAACTTGAACGAGATCAAGAATCTCGTGTATCCGATTATTATGATATTGAGGGAAGAGGCTGATGGTAAACTGAAATACTTGCCAGAAAACAGTGATGTCGTAATTCAAACATCAGACGGAACAGAACTACTTCGTCTGCCAGCAAAGGAATTCGAACATCAAGCGATGAGCTTATTATTAGCCTTACGAAGTGTTAATGAAAAAGACTCCATCAAAAAGGGCGCATTTGGCATTTCTTATACAGAAGATTTTATGACGAAGATTCATTGCCACACATTGAAGGCTAAATCTTCTGATAAGACAGACATACGAATTGTCCTTCACGATAGGAGAACTAAATTGAATACTGAGATGGGATTTAGCATCAAGTCTCAACTTGGCGGAGATTCAACATTGCTTAACGCAGGCAAGACCACAAATTTCAATTTTAAGATTTGCGGGAACAAACTGAGCGATGCAGACATTGAATATATCAACACCCTCAATACAAAGCAGAAGAAAGTAATTCTAAGGGTTCAAGCCATTGAAAGCAAAGGGTGCCATCTTGTATTCGACAAGGTTGATAATCCGATTTTCAGAAACAATCTGGCAATGCTTGACAGTAGCCTTGGAGAAATCATTGGTTTGTTGCTTCTTGAACAACTCGAGCAAGATACGAATATGTTAAAGGATTTGGTTCGTACTCTATCCGAGAAGAACCCTCTACACTTTGATATGTCACAGAGTATTCCGTACTACGAATATAAAGTGAAGAACCTCCTAACATCATCCGCTCTTGGAATGATGCCAGGAAAGGCTTGGAATGGAAAGTATGACGCTAACGGTGGTTATCTTGTGGTAAAAGAAAGTGGAGATGTCCTCTGCTATCATTTCTATGACCGCAACCGCTTCGAGGACTTCCTCTACAATAATGCATATCTTGAAAGAGCAAGCACAACAAGGCACGAGTATGCTCAAATCATCAAAGAAGAAGAAGGTTCTTTGTCATTCAAACTGAACCTCCAAATACGACTAAAATAATAGTATAACCCCTGCTGTTCTGCTTAAATAAGAACGAATCACATATCTAAATCCTTTTTGCTATATGAATAACGTCAAATCCCATATAGAAAAAATACAATGTCTGGATTTGAAAGCGCTTTCTGATCTTTTGAAAAAACTGCTGGACAGAAAAGGGTTTTCAGATGTTATAATTGAAGATGATTGTCTAAAAGGAGAGTTACCTTCTCCTTTGACTTCTGATACAACAAGCGTGATTTTTGTGACTTTTCCACATAAACTTGGTGGTGGTAATCCAGAATATGAGCAAATAAGCAACCAGATAAAAACACTACGTGATAAATATTTGGCAGATAAGGTATTCGTATACTCTAAGGAGGTCATTACAAAAGGTTTTCAAACATCGTTAACTCAATATTCTAGCCCGATAAAAATTAGTTATATAGGTAGAGATGAGCTAATTAACTTAGTGGATGATGTCTTCCCTGATTTTTGGCGTCACGATGACATCCAATTATTAAGTTACGAGAAAGGTTTTATGGAGTTCATCGCAAATGATAACGATTTAAAGAAATTGAAATTTCCCAACGATAACTACTCAAAACTGCTGGATATTTTCATTGAACCTCAGCTTACCCGATACTATCAAGATAAAAAGACGAATACTCCTGTATCTAAAAGATATTCTGTTCAAGAATTAATTGAATATGATGGGAATGTTATAATTGATGGCAGTGCAGGTGCTGGTAAATCAACTTTGCTTAAACGTATAGGTGGAAAGTTAATCGATCTTAATTCGTCCACAATAGGAAAGAAACATTACCCAATATATCTTACCTCTTTAGATATATTCAAGGCTGATTTTAGTGTTGGTAATGCCATTCGTGCAAAATTATCGGATTATACAGAATCGTCATTAACAGAACTGTCTCATGAGTATGATGTTCAGTTGCTTATTGATAGTATAGATGAATTTGACGAAAAACGCAGTGAGATATTAGATGATCTTCATAAGATTTGCTCACAGAATAGTATAAAGTATTACATTGCATCTAGAAATGGAGATGGACTTATTTCTACCTCTATACCAGCATTGTCATCATTTTCAATCAGAAAATTTAATCTCACGCAAATAAAACTCTTTCTTGATGCTTTTTTCTCAGGAGACGAGGGAAAATCAAGCACCCTTCTTGACGCACTGAGGAATAATCAAATGATTGAGAGGCTTCCGATGACTCCTCTAACCTTGTCGTTAATTTCTATTCTTTTTGAAGAAACTGAATTTGAGATACCTGCAACATTGTCAGATATTTACGATAACTTCAATACCCTTATTATTGGTAAAGCTGTTGTTTCAACCAAAATTGAATTTATTGACATTTCTTTTAAAGAAAGAATTTTGTCTATTTATGCTTTAAAACTCCTAGAGACAGAGAATCATATACCCTTAAAAAGAGATGAATATATAGATTTCTTCAAAAAATATTTTGAAGGCAAATCTCTTCCGATTAAAAAAGGAACTTTAGAAGATGTCCTAGATTATCTTATACAGAATACAGGCATACTGTACCTTAAAGATGGGGATAGAGTTCAATTTACCCACGACTCATATATGGAGTATTATGCGGCTTTGGAAATCTTTAAGCATAGAAGAGACATGCAGCAGCAATTGGTCGCAAACTTTTTTGATCCCAATTGGCAGAATGCAGCAGTATTTTATGCTGGAGAATCGAAAGATATGCCAGCTTTCCTGCAAGAAATTAATAAGAAGATTCAAAGCGGGGCAAAGCTTTATGATCTTATGTCAGGCATATTTGGCGCTGGGTATATTTTACAGGCCTTATACCAAACGGATAACCAATACCGTAAAGACACAATTATCAGTGCTTTGCAATTATCGATTAAATGTTTGCATTTTTTTGAAATGATGGCTGCTGATGATGTAGTCCTTTTTAAGGACTATAAGATGCCTATCTTAAATTTAATCAACTTTATATATTTCTATGAGTCCTTCAATTCGATAACGCTTGCGGAGCCTTTACGCATGGCTTATAAAGAGTTGTATTCGATATTTAAATCAAAGGGATGTCCCGATATGGCTGTCGGGTACAATCTGTTAGAATTAGCTTTCACGCTGGATTCAAAGAGAATAATGGATCAAACAGCACTACAGGAAGTTGTAGATACTCCAGAGATTTTAAAAGACCCTAACTTGAGTTTGCTTGCATCAATATCACTGGAATTACTAGGGAAGGAAAAATACAAAGATTTCATAACGGACATTAAACGGAAATTATCAAGTTCAAAAGAAGTATGTAAGGCTTTAATCGGTACCTCAGTGTCAAAACTCCGCTTTTCTGCTTTTGACACAATTCACTATCAATCCAATGTGAAGTTGTTGGTTGAAGGTAAAACCGATGCGGCAATAATAGAGTATGCTTATTTGGTTCTGTCAGGAGGGATGCTTCCATATTGGAATATAAGTAAAGCTGGTCGAAATGAAGAAATTGGTTCCTGTGAGCAGGTGAAAAAGACTTTAGAGCAAGCATATGCTCTATTAGACCCCGATAAAATAATAATTGGGCTATTCGATCATGATAATGCGGGACTTGGATCTTACCGAGGTCTTAATACAGATTTTATAGAGTTAGAGAAAAATACCATCAAGAAGCACAAAGACGGGAATATATATGCCTTATGCTTACCAATTCCTGGAGAGATGGAAGATTATATTAAAGAACGGCAAGAATCAAATTATTTTGAAATCGAGCACTACTTTGGTTATGAATATTTGAGAGATGCTGGTGTCATTAAAACAACCGACATTCCGGGAATCTATGACATAACTGGGAACAAAATAAGTTTTGTTAAAAAAATAAGGAGTGAAACAGATCCGTATATATTTGAGAAATTTCTTGTGCTATTTAATCAAATCGATAAAATAACACAAGAAAAAGTAGATTATATCCTATAGTCGTTATTAATGTAATCTCGCACAGATGAATATATATCCGAAGGGTATATGGCTCTAACAAGTAGTGGGAGAGAGAATAGTGCCACAAGTGTGGTAGTTATTATCTGAATGTATGCAAACTGCTTGATAATTCTTATGCTGTTCTTTCGTAAGCCTCCGGTGAACCACGTATGATTTCGGAGCATTGTCACCCAGGCGGTACA
>OLNY01000078.1_pt1 | contig 94184 bp, 84 predicted proteins | sample 1671981 | NCBI WGS metagenome assembly OLNY01 (sample SAMEA3136632, study PRJEB25190) | human gut metagenome | biome: human gut; feature: human-associated habitat; material: faeces | place: Austria | collected 2013
CTTTATAAAGAAGAAACTTATCTGGATCATTAACGTCAGCAAGACGAACACGAGTTTCTTTAATACCAACTTTATAATCTAATCCAGCAGTTTTAATTGCCTCTTCAATACTTAAATCATTAATAGGTTTACCCATTTCATTAAATATAAGAGGACGTCTTTGATAATTTACAAAAGGCATACCGAGTTTTATTTCAATAATTAATTACTTTCTAATAGTGACAACATCCTTTTCACCAAGTGTCCAAGCATCAAGACCTTCAGGTTCAGTATCAAGTATATCTTTAAGCTCCTTATTAGATACTTTAACTTTAATATCTGAATCATCTATCAAAATACCTTCGTTTGCTGCCATTTCTCGCAATTTGGCTGCTTGTGGTATTGTTAATCCACTTGATATATTAATGGTCGCAAATGCGCTAATTTGGGGCAAATTTGGCATATCTGATATGGAATTATCTCTGATATGCTGGACAACCGACAAGGCAAAGTGATTATATAAGTCATTATCAGTTTCAATAGTTTTAGTCTTACGAACGTTAATAGTAATAACAGGAGTTTTATAAGAATAAGCCCCAGTTTCTTCTTTAAGACCTGTATCTTTATTTTTCTTGATTACAGGATCACCATATTTATAAACAGCTTCTGCAATAGCATCTTTAAGTTTATCTTGATTCTTTTCAAATCTAGCAATACGATCATCAAGTGCTTTTTTGTATTGTTTCAATAAAGCAATATCACTAGAATATCTATCTATTACAAAAGAATAAGCATATAGTTTATCATCTAGTTCTTCTTGAGCAATCTCAAGTTCAGAAGCAAGAGATTCATCTAGTTCACCTTCATTTTCTATAACTTGATTAAATATATTATCAAGTTTAGCTTGTATTTCAAACAGATTCATCGAAATCTAATTCAGTTTGGTAATGAGTATAATCTTCAATATCTTTAAAACGAACAACAATATCTTTAACAAGTATTCTATCTATATTATATATAGAATGTTTACCATTTAAAGATTCATAAACAAGAATTTCATCTTTAGAAATTTTTTGCTTAAAAGTCATAGGAATATCTAAAGAATGACCATGAAAAACTGTAGTAGGATTACCATATAATTTTAGATATTCTTTGACAGGTATAAATGCTACAATTTTATTTACTTGCACTTTTACTCGTTCCGTCATCTTGTGCTGCCTTTTGAGATACACGAATAGAATCAAGATGATCTTTACATTTTTGCATAATCACATGCATATTCTCATGAGCTTTACCATATTTATCATATAGTCGTTTTTCAATTATATTATTCCAATCTTCATTATAACCGGTATAATACATTTCACTTTTAACGCCTAAAAATAAATACTCACGTGCATCTTGCGCAGGAAGTTTAAGTTCATCTTTAGCTTCATTATATAAGATTTCATCAAGAATAGAAGCTCTAATATAATGATAACAACGTTTAGCTTCAATAGCTTCTGTATTTTGATAAAGACAAAAAGCAATATCTTCATAATCATAAAGTTTATCGATTTTATCTTTATTGATATTAGCTTCTTTAACATCAGCTAAAAATCTTTTCATACAAGAATCAAAAATACTATAATTAATCCAATGAGGTAAACAAAAAGTAATACCTTCAAATTTACTATTATTAGAATAATCACACCAACGAGTAGATTCAACAGCCATAGATTGAACACGTTCACGAACAAGGTTATCTACAACACTTCTAAGAGTAGTTATATATGCACTCATACGAGCATAAGGACTATTAAATTTTGGAACAAACCATGCAACACCTTGATCTTTCCAAATATCATCTCCTTCCATAGTAGAAGTCATAACAAGTTGCTTAGCGAAATCTGAATCAAAATCATAAACAACTCTAAGATTACTATAAATATAACAAAAAGGATTTGTGCTAGTTACAGTATCTGTTCTAGTAGTAAATCTAGAAAAAGGAGATTTTATAATAGCATTTGCAACAGTTCCTAAATCATTTTTATAACCACAAATATAAATAGGACAATGCTCTAAAATAGAAGTATGACCTTTATTCATAAGCATAAAAAGAAACTTCTGATAAGTTCCGGGACAGGCGTTACTTTCAGATTTATAACAAAGACGACCAGCAAATTCAGCTAATTGAAGACCACCTTTTAAATTATGAGCTGTATGAATAACAGCAATAGGTTTAACAAATTGCATATTTAAACTTTTAACTTAGTTTGACCATCAGCTTCAATGTTATAAGCTAAATCTAATAAAATAGTTTTAAGACGATCATTTATCTCAGATCTTACAGCATTATTACCTTTAGATAAACCTAAAATAGTAACATCTTTATCTGCGACTTTCATTCCATAATTTAGTGCAGTATCAATTATACTTTCATTATCGATAGGTAAACACGTATTAATTGAATCAGTTTTAACAGTACATCTACCACCAAGTCTATGAATTTCATCAACAATATACCAAACAGCTTTTTCTAAATCTTCAATTTGTTTATTGATAGAAGATTTATCAGCATCGATTTTAAGTCCAGCTCTCCACAGATATTTAATAGCATTACCTATATTAAAATTTCTATGACGAGTAATATCAATACATTCTATACCACTAGGATCAGAAGTATAATGCTTAGGATGATTAACATTATCTTTTTTAGCCATAATTTATCTATTATCTCCTGAACCATGAAGTTTACCTTCAGTTTTACGTTTAGATAATTTATCAACATTTAGCTTTGCAATACCGGATAATTCAAATCCAATAGCATCAGCTATACGAGAAATATACCAAAGACAATCACCAAGTTCTTTAGCTATTTCAACTTCATCGGTAACATTGAAATTACCATCTTTATCACGATAAATCTTTTTAATTTTATCTGCTACTTCACCAGCTTCACCAACTAAACCTAGAGCTTTATATCCAATATTAAATTTATCATTAGGATATACATCAGTAGTATCAGTAAATTTTTGATATTCATCAAATTCTTTCATAACATCAATTTAATTTTAACAAGGAATAGTATCACTAATAATTTTCCAATCTGTAGCAAACATATCTTCTACGCTAGGAATATAATAAGTAATATTTCCATTTTCAAAGATACAAATCTGATTAATATAATGTATTGCACAATATCCTTCTTTTAATATGTTTTTCTTGACAATATCAGGAAGACTTTGCATATTAGGAATAATATTTGCAGAAATAGTAGCAGGAATTTGACAAAATATAAACTTATGTCCTTCCCAATTACTTCTAAAAGCAATAGCTTCTTTACTTTTAATAGCTTTAATAGCCAATTCAAATATCATAATAATAATTTTAAATTAAACAAAAATAGCCGCTAGTCAATTAAGACCAGCGGCTTTAACCGAGTGATTCACATCAATATCGGCGAGTGTCAAAATAACCAATTAATATATGCGTAGCGGAGTTACCGCTTAAAAACATATTTCAACCAACTTCCCCATTTACGACCAATAAGAGAACCTTTAGTCTTCATAGGTATAAATTCAATATATTTAATGTTCTTAGCATCATCAATAAGATTATTAATGATAATATTAGATGTATTAATTCCTTTAGAATGTATAAGAATTGATCCATCTTCAATATGAACTCGAACATCATAATCATCAACATTTAATTCATTATGTCTAGCTTCACGTTCAAATGAAAGTTCTTTATAAGCCTTACCTTCTGTAAAGAGTTTAAAGAACCATTCAATAACATACCAAACATAAAAGAAAATACCAAGAAGATCATTTTGTTGTTTAGTATGTGAACGTTCATGTTGAATAAGATGAAAATATCTACGAGAATTTCTAATAAAATACTTAATTCTACTTCTATCTTTATCTTTAATATAAAGTCTAGCAAATAGATTAATAGCAATAAATTTGCCAAAAGGAATAGTTTTACTAAAATAAACTCTCATAATCTAATCATCTGAAAAATTATAATCAACTATATCTTTCCAAGTATTATTAGGCATACAACCTTTATAATCCGGAATAATAGATTCCATAAAATCATCAATTTTCATAGAAATAACAGTACAAATATACATATCTTGAAGACGCATTGTACTATTTTCATCACAAAACTCATTACCTTTACTATTGGGAATACCAATACTAACAAGAGCTGCTAAGAAGTATCTACGAAACATTTCTTTTGTAACACTAGAAACGGCATCCATAATTAAGCTTTCTTATAAATATATTTATCACAAAGAGCTTTAATGCGATTGGAAAGATGTTCCATTTCAACTTCAATAGTTTTAGCTGCGGAAATATAAGTAGTAATGTTAAGTTCACCAATAAATTCCGGAAATAATAGCATATTAACTTTAGTTTTATAAGTATTACCAGAATCATTTTGAGCAATCCATGCTTTAGGATTAGCATAAAAACTAAATGTATCTGTAGTTTTAACTCTCGAATTAAGATACAAAGGATTAAGTTTAGGAAAGAAAGAAAGTATATGATTATCTGATGGAGATTCAATAGAAGTTATAACTTCATTTTCTAACCATTCTTCAACAGCTTCAAGAGAACTAAACATTAATCTAGCTGAACACTTTGCTTTAGCAATAGGACTACCTTTAGGAACTTTATATTCTATTAGTTTAATATGATCTTTAATTAAACCATAAGTATATCTATTAAACATTTTAATAGCATGATTACGAGATTCAACTTCAGCTGCCATATTAAAATCAATAGTAACTCTAAACTCAGGAGTATAAGCTAAATCTACATTTTCATTATCAATAAGATAACCTATATTCCAAATCTTATAATAGCGAGCATTTTCATTGTTACCATCAAAAAACTCAATAGGAATATTATGTACATAAATATAATATTGAATTTTCAATAAAGTCTGATAAAATACAAACTGATTGCCACTTGTAACAGGAATAAAATCTCCATTTGCGTCAAGAATGAAATTAATATTGGTATTAAGCCAATCAATTTCATCTTTAAACAAATCTTCAATTTTACGTTGATCTGTACAAATATATGGATCATCTGGAGAATCCATTCTTACAAGAGATGGAACAGTAATCCCATTTATGGTAATAGGTTTATATTTATCAGAAGTAATAGCTAATGTAGCAAGTTCTTCTTTTGCATTAGAAGTTTCTTTAATAACATCTTTAGCTTTATCAATTTCTTTAAAAGGATTGTCTACTTCCATATATTAATCATCATTACTTTCATAATCACGAACTCCATAAGCATTAGCATTAAATGGAATCTTTTTATCAGTTCTTTCGTAGAACTTAATAGCAAGTAATTTACCAATGAATTGATTTCTATGACCTAAAATATAATCACTTGTCATAGTTTCATCAGTAACACCATTATAAACAGATGTAGGTTTAACTTCAAATATTTCATTATTTAAATCATTCCTACATTTAAACTTAGCATATTCATAAGTAATCTCTTTACCATCAATAACTTTTGTTATTTTATCAACAAGTATATCAAGACAAAGACATTCAGTTTCTTCACAACGTTTGGCTTTCATCATAGTTTGTGGACGAGAACCAAACTGATATTCTGCTGTTTTAACTCGAATAACACAACCTTCATAACCATGCTCAATACAAGCGTCTCTATAATCTTCAACATCTTTATCATTTTCAACATTAATTATAGAACATAATGCTACAATTTTAGCTTTAGTTGTACAGCCATGTTGACAAATAGAATTTTGAATAAATATAGAATCAGAATCATTTTGAAGTATAGCTTCAAGTTTAGCATCATTCAATATAGATCTTCGTAACCAATATCTATCTATATTAGACATATCAGGAATACTAAGATCAAAATTAACGAATTGAAGTTGTTTATGAAGAGGATTTTTAGGATTACGAGCAGCACCACCTATAGTTGTATTCTTTTGATCTTTAATATAAAGCTCTCCATCAAAAGTAATATTCTTATAATCTTCTCGATAAAATACATATCTATCAAAAGCATCTTCTATATGTTTTACATTATAACGAAGACCTTCTTTACTACGAATAACAACCTCATGACTAATACCAAATAAACCGTTATCAACAGCTTCATATTTTATTGTACAACGAACTCCATTAATTTTTGGATCAGCCATAGCACCATTAGAATAATCAAATATATCTCTTTTCCACTTCTGACACTTCATAGGCTTATCTACATTATTTGCATCAGTAGCGAATTTAGGAATAACGTTATCGAGTAAATCATGAAGTTGATTTGCACTTTCATACATATCATCAGTAATACCATACATTTCGGCTGTCTTATAACCTCTGTCGATTTTACGCTTGATTTGGCTATTATAAGACGTTTTTGTCGAAGCTGATATAATTACTTGTCCGACGTCCGAAAGTCGCTCAAATAAGCCAAATGATACCTTATCGTTGATTCCATTAGTGCTTATTTGCCAATACACGATACGTCCCAGAGCATCACGTTTATAAAGAGTAGTACTCTTATCATCCCCATATACGCTTGCCATCTTCATCAATATTATGAAGTAAAACAATAGCGTGAGTTGGATTATTATAAGCAATTAGCATACAATTCCAAGAATCACGTATAGTCTTATGGGGAGCATAAGCTATAGTTTGAAAGTTCTTATGACAGAAACATTGATAGCTTCCAGTAAGCGTTTGTTTATTATGAAGTTTACCTTGAGTTACTTCAAAAAGACTTTCAATAATCTTAAAATCATCATCAGATTTAATCTTAGTTTCACCCATAAATGCACCTTCTTTAAAAGGATTAAATCCCCAAGTATGAATGAATTGACCTAATTTAATTTGAGAGTTTTGATATGACATCTTACTCATTACTTCACGTAAATCAGTAATAGCTTTAATAACTATAGCATAATCTTCTTTATTCATTGGATAAAGAAAATATCTAGTACCATCATCAAAACGTTTCAAAGGAATACCATCACATAATAGACGTTGCGCATCAAGACACAACTCTTCTTTCTTTACCATTTACGATTTCATTTAAATACATATTAGCAAATTTCTTTTTAACGAAATTGTAATCAGTAATACGAACTAAATCTGTAGGGTCTTTAGCGCTATAACCTTTGGTCATAAATAAAGCTATAAAGCCATAATTCTTTTCATATTCGATAGCAGATGTAAGACCTGTGTTATCCGTGTCAAGCATAACATAAATTTGGGATTTAGTAGTTTTTCGTAAAACATCAACAATATCATCTGGAAGTTTTGCAGTTTCACTAGCAATCACATAAACTCCAACATCGTTAATTCTAAGTTCCTTCAATAATCGTAGTATTAACATCTTATCTTTTTGAGATTTAACTATTAACTTATATGTAGTATTAGCTAAACTATCAAGATTTTCAAGAGGACATTTGTTATTTGTAATAAAACGATTAGCAGTATGTTTATTTCTAAATGGAAAATAAAGTTTAATACAACCATCATTAACTTGATATTCATAACAAGGATCATGACGAGTATAATAATATGGATTACTAACACCATCAATCTTAAAAGATTCAACTACTTTAACAAATCTATCAACTAGATCATTAGTAATACCAAATTGATTATAATACTTGTAATCATAAAAGGATGCTTTACGATTTACAGTTGTAATAACACGAAGTTCATTATTAATAATTCTATTTTGACTTTGATAAACACGATTAATATAAGGTGAATCGTTCTGTACATCAGAAGCATATTCTATAATATAAGAACAAATATCAACAAAATCTTTATTATTAGTACAATTCTTTTTAAGAACTAAACCAACAATTTCAAATACATCACCTCTATAACGATAATCAGCAAAATCACGAAAAATTAACTTATTACCATACCATTTAAAACTAACAGAAGGATTAGGATCATAACGAAGAGGATTAGAGATTTTATAATTGCGTAAACAAATACAATTATTTATCTCTGTTTCAGGAATATTAAGAAAGACAGAATAAATATGTACTTGATCAAGTGTATTCAAAATATAATCTTTATCACTTGTACTCCACATATTTACATCTTTTGTAGCATTTGCAGTCCCCAGTAGGGAACAAGACTGTGGTCGAGAGCGGAGCGTTTGCAACACTAAGCACCAAACCAATAGAAACAAAAAAAGAGGGTAGATTGCTCCACCCTCTTCAAAAGTCTAAGTTACATCTTAATATTTTCCAACTCCACTACCATTACCGGCATAGCGATTCTTCAAAGCGTTAATAGTATCAGCATTTACGCCTTGACCTTGACCGTAATCCATAGCAACTCCGGCTTCAGCAGCAGCACTATTCGATTTTTCATCTTTGTCAGCATCTTTTGAAAGTTCAACCGTTTCACCCGGAAGAATTTCAATAGAAGGTTTTTTACCGTTAATAACACGTTCAATATAACCTTGACCAACAAAGCTCGGAGTACAAAGATATTTACGATCTCCATAGTGAGCAAGAAGTTTCATCCAAACAACGATAGGTTCACCTTTTTCATCTAAGAATACAGGCTTACCATCTTTACCAGCATTAAATGCTTTAACAAAGAACTCACAGAAAGCTCTCCATTGAGCAATACGTTCATTAATACCGGCATTCATATCAATTGGTTGAGGAAAACCGGGTTCAACAAAGTTAGGACAACCGATATAAGCGTCAAGACGATGACGACAATTACGATAAGCTTCAGTTACAATAGAAGTAAATGTTTTAACATCTACTTGTGTTCCATCAGTTTTACGAGTAGTAACTATACGGAAAGAATCGGTATAGAAACGATCAACTTCATCACCGGGAACAGGTTCTTCTTTATAACGGAATACGATCGTAGGAACTGGAATACCAGCATATTCATACGTGGAAGCGATTCCATTTTCATCTACTTTTGGAGTTTCGGTATCCTTAATTTCTACAGACACGAGATGAGCTTGACACAAATTGTTGAACTCTTCACGAGGTTTAAACTTCTTATCTTGGGTAACAACAACTTCACCAAAATTAATAACACCAACTTGACTTTTATTTACTTCACTCATTTTATAAATAATTTAAAGAGTAAAAAAAAGAGGAACCTTGTTAGTTCCTCCTTTTGTAAGATAGATTCCAAATCAATGGATTACTTATAGAAGATTAAATATCTTCATTTTCAGCTTTTGCTTCTTGAGCTACCTCAGCTTCTGCTACTGGTGCATCCTCAACAGCTACCGGAGCATCATGTTTCTCTTCTGCCTCATCAGCTGCTTGTTCAGCTTCAACAGAAGGATCATACGGACGTTCGATAACTTGAGCATTAACACAAGCATAGATTCTCAACATAGAACCATCAGAGTTCGGATAATCAATACCGGTATCAACAAGTTCGTAGTGAACTTCACGATTTGCAGTGTACTTAGTATAAGGTTTACCCTCAGAATCTTTCTTATCAATTCCGTAAGCATAACCAAGTTCAGCCAACTTATCAGCCGTAATAGCTTGTGCATCTACTGTATTCTGCAAAAATTGTGAATAACAAGCTGCATAAGAGCAGAACAATTTACGTCCAGTCCCTTTAGCTTTACCAACAGCAGCTAATGTCATCATATCATCAGTTTTCACTTTAGATACCATGATGAAGAACTTCTTATTAATATCATTTTCACATTGATCAGCAGTCAAGACCATAGCTTTCATATAGTCACCTGTTTCAATGTTCAACATTTTAGAAGCAAGACCGTTAATACACATCTTATTGATGGAGATATTAACAACAAGCTCCGGACGAATCTCATCACTTACTTTAGCAGCTTTAGCTACAGTTTCAAAACGACCTTCATTGATACCAGCTTTCAAGAAATCAAAATTCATTTTTTCCATGACTTTAACTTTATTAATAGTTTATGTAAGATAGATGTTTGCAATATAATTACCACAAACGGTATTTAATTTTTAATAATTAGCGTTATCATCTGCTTCTACGTATTGAATATCAATAGTATCATCATTAATTGACTTAACATCTTTAAGTTCAACATCACAATACATACCATTAAGAATATCATTAGCGCAGATACGTGCAGCAAGCATAATTGCCATTTTTCTCATAAGAGCGCGTGTATGTTTATCCCAATTATCTTTACCTTTAACATCAGCACCAGTTATAGAATGTTTACCCGATTTAAGACCTGCATCTATAGCTTCTTGAAGAGTATAAGAAATAGTAGTTTTCTTACCTTTTCTAATAAGTGAAACAGTAGTACGATAAGTGTCAATAACACGACTAACAGGAACCATACCTTTTTCAGCCATCGCAGCTCTAACATAATCATCATTATATTCATCTACATCAATATGACGATCAGGATTAAATTCAATAATAGGTTTATCGAGTTGTAAATTGAAATATTTATACACAGGAACAAAATCTTCATCAATATCAATATCAATATGATGTTTATTAAGACATCCTTCAACAACATTGATACCTGTATAAACTTGTCTAGTACCACCACTTTCAAAACAGAAAATATTCTTTAAAGAAGCAGTAACACTAAGACCAAGAGTTTTACCTAACTCAACCTTTTGAATTGCATCAAGATTAAGATTACGACCATAAGCGAGAGAAGTCATCGGAGAAAGACCTAATTCTTGCCCAGTTAATAAACAAGTAACCATATTATCAATGTTAATAACTTCAGTGGCAATTCCATCTTTAACAACATTTTCTTTAAATCTCGCACCAAGATCAGTATTAATTAAACTTTCAGCAAAAGTTCTATATTCACCAAGAACAGCGAGATTACGAGTAATTACATCTTTATTTGCTTGTGCAATAGCATTAGTAGAATCAGCTTTAACTACACTTGCATTAGCACCGTCTTTCGTAGCATCATTTGTAATAACTTCTTCACTCATTTCGTTTGATTTGTTGTCTTTATTTTCCATTGGTAAAAGTAGATATTAATTCTGATATTAGCAACAATAGCTTTAACTAAATCAGCAAAAAATTAAAATTTAACATCTTTAATGCTGTTTGCCCACACAATATCAGTAGTAAAACTACGTTGTGCATCAACTAGCTTTTCTTTCTCCTTTGACGTTTTATAATCGTCCGAATTAAGCGTGAAATCTCGCATATAAAGCCATATTATTAAGGTAGGCTTATTTATATATGGTTGTTCGATTTTGTCGTCTGATATAGTCTTAAATGGCTTGCAATATGGAGAGGTACATATAATAGTAGTAAGACCTTCCGTATCAAAAACCGAATTAGCAACTTCATCAGTAGCAATAATCGAAACATCACCATGTTCTAAATGTTTAAGACATTCTTTACGAATACCAGCTTCACCAAATACTTTAGGTTCACCTTTCTTTGCTCCACTAGCATATAAATAAGGATTACCTTGAAAATCATAACATATTCTCGAAGATATACCTTTATACCAACACATACAATGATCTAAAGTTTCAACATAATTTGTAATAGAACGAGTCTTACTTAGAACAAGACCTTTACCTTTAATATTCTTAATAATAATAGCAATAGCTTCTCGTTTATTAAGATTATTATTATATAACTCTAAACGCTTTTCTATAGCATTAGTAAATGCTTTAGTACGTGTAAGAATATTATCTGGATTCCAATACATTTCTACTTGCTTATTATAGTCATTAGAAAGATCAAGATCTTTTCTCCAACCCATAATCTCCGCAATCATAGAACGTACTGTTTCACTATGAATATGTTCTACTTTATCAGTTAAATTATTCACATAATTAACACCTTGATGACAAGCTTTAATTAAAGCCATATCATCTTCAACCATATCCATTCTAAGATGAGTAAACTTTTTAAATTCGTAATTAACCATCTTAGCTTTACCTTTAAATATAGAAAGCATAGAACTAATTTGTTCAGTAAGCTGTTTATATAGTTCTTTTTCCTCATTAGTAAAATCAATTCCAACATTATATATAACATAAGGAGAAATCCAACCTTCTTCCAAAGCAACACCTTTAGTTATAATATCAACAACTGGAATACCAAGAGAAGTAAATGCTTTTAACATATTCTCAGGAATCTTTTTAGTAGTAACAAATAAAAATCTATCAGCAGCTACTTTCTTCATTTTCTTGAAATAAGTATCTTTATCATGATAAACACTATTTGTACAATCAAGCATAATAAATGTATCACAATATAAAAGATCTTTACCTTTGTATTTAGTTGTAATACGTTGTATAAAACTATTAGCATCTTCAATTATAATAGAAGACGAAGTTACATATTTACGAAGTGCATCCTTAATAGAATTATTAGAAACAACAATATGTACATAAGCTTCAACATCAGATTCATATTGTTGTAAATTTACATGTTGAATAACTTCACTAATCACAAGAGGAATATCAATACGTTCTGTATATTGAAATAAACCTTTATAACCAACTTGTTTCCATTTAAGAATACCTTGATAAATACGCTTATATTTTTCAGAAATATTATATTCTTTCATACATCTTAATTAACATCAGCTAATTTAATAGTTTCTGAAATAGCTCTAGCACACATTTCAATTTCATTACGATTATATAAATCATCAATATAATCAGTTAATAATTCATACAATCTATAACCAGCATCACCAAGAATACGACATAGATCAAAAACAATATGTTTACTCATTTGATTATGATCATAATCTTTAATATCTTTACTATTAAAAGAATATTTAGTAAAGAAATCATCTAAAGCATCATGTAAATACATAACAGCTACAGCTTTATTAGCTGTAAATCTATTAGTATAAAATGCTTTATAAACTAAAGCCCTATCACGTTTCATATCTTACCAACCAAACAAATTACTACTATTGTTATTAATACCTCTACGTTCACCTTTACCTGTTTTGCCGTTACCATAAAGAATTTTATTAGCTTCATTGATATAAAATCCAAAATGAATATTATAATCATCTTTGTATTCATAATCATTAAACAAAGCTACTTTCTGTCCAGCAACAAGAGCTTTCTCATCAGTTATAACACAATCGCTAATATCTTCTCCATAAGCTATATTATCAGAATTTTGAACAATAGCTTTTGTTATAGCACCACCACCAGATTTACAAATATAAAAACGATTATGTTTTTGACATTTAAGCCAAACAGGTTTACCATCTTTAATTGTCTTATAAATAGTTGTATATTTACTAGCAACTTTTTGACTAAAACAATAATCGTAAATAGCAGTTTTAGAAGTATTAATATAATTTTTAATAAATTCAGTTATATCAACACCATAAAGGAAATATTCTTTAAGAGCTTTCTTTACAACAGGATATTCATAACCTTTATTATATTCAGGTTCTTGAAGAAAATAACCTTTATACTTAATAAACTTATCTTCAATAGCAGCTTTAGAAGTATAAACGTTACCTTTATTATCTGTCCAACTACCGCTACGATTATAAGATTGCAAAGCATCATAGAAACCATATCCAACCGCAATGTAGTCATTAACAGCACTTCTACAATACTTTTCAAATTTCTCAGTTTCAAGAGTAAGTTTACTATATTCTTCCCATTCTTTACAAATATGATCAAATGTATCTTTACGATCAATAGGAAGTCTTATAAGTAAACCATCTGTATTAGCAGAAAGAACTTCAAATTTATTAAGTTCAAATGCTTCTATCAGATTACATAATAACAATTGCAGATTAATCGTTACAGTATAAGTACATTCAGGATCATAAAGATAATCCATAGCATCATTTAAAGCACCATAAATACGATTAATCACAATCTTAAGAGCATCAGCTTCTAACTTACGACCATTGTGTTTTGCATCAAGTCGAGTAGTTCTAAGCCATTCAACAATACCCAAAAATACTTTAGAAGATAAATGATGAGGACTAACACCATATTCAACAATAAATGAAGGGTACATCGAGTTGCATGAGGTCTAGTACCATTACCTCGACTGACTATATCTTAATCAATTTCATGATATTCTCCTGTAGGAATATCCATAAAATTGATTCTCCCCGTTTCCCCACTACCATAGGTAGGAGTACTCACTTTCGTGATAGTCGATGAACACACATCTTTAATAAGATGCTTCGTTGCGGATTCCCCAACACTAATATCTTTTTACTATATCTATTCGTTTTCACGATAGCCATATCTACATCACTGCGATATTTAGTAATATTAGTTTTAACAGTATTCCCGCAATTAGAGGAGTTAGGACGCCAACTCACTTACGTCCGGATCTGCAAGAATCTCATTAGGTTCAGCCCAAATGACTTTAGGATCATCTTTACTATGAAGACCTCCTTTTGCCATAGTATAACCTTTATCATGAGAAAGAAATTCTAAAGATTGAAAGCTCTTTTTCCAAGTAGTAATAGTAATATCACCGATATTTTCTTTTCTAAGCTCACTTTGTTTTGCAGCACCAATACCAATGAAAATACTATATCTCTGAATATTATCAAGAATAGCTCTATAAAAAGGAGTCTTAAAAGTAATACTATCTTTTACAATCTTTTTAATAGGTACAGCACTTCTTTCGGTTCTAAGATCAACAAACTCATAAGAAGGCATACCTGACCATTCAGAATAGAACTTAGTCATAAGATTCTTACCAATAGAACTACGTGACATATTACGTAAATCAATACCATACATCTCACTTAGCTTAGCACGAAGATCAAGTTCTTTCTGTTGATTTTTAACAAGAGCATCAGTACCTAGAACATCATTAATATTATAATCAGTAACAAGTTCTATTTCTTCTCTTTTAATACGATAACTCCAATGAATAGGTAAATCTTGAATACGATACCATTTAAGTACAATCATTACAGCTTTAAGTGCAACAAAGGTAGCATCAAGATAAAGAATTTTTTGAATATCAAAATCAGTAAAAGGACGAAAATATCTACGACCTTTATAGAAATCAAGAAGACGTCTATAAGTTTTACCACCCATATCTCTATCAACAGCTTTTTGAGAATGCTCGAACATAAATTCAGTTATATGCTCTTTTATACCATGAACATCTTCTCGAAGACCAGTCTTCCAATCAAATGTAGGAGCATAATGAATAAATATATCAAGCATAGTCATATCATAGTTAAAGCTATTATATCCTATGATAATCTTATGAGTTTTAAAAAACATATATAGACCTTCAATACCACTACTAATATTATTAGAATCGTCCCAAGACGCAGGCGTAAAATTTTGACGTTCATATTCATCTTCATGCCAAGCACGAAATATTATAAACGTTTTAGCACCAATAGCATCAAGAATTGCTTTTTTATCTTGTACATTCTTCGCAATATCCGCAGCAATATATAAATTAATGACATCTTGAGGAATACCATAAGGAATGAAAGAAGCCATAAAACAATTCGGATAAATTTCCAAATCGTATATCCAACTAGTTGTAGGAGATTTAGCATTCATTTGAGAATAACCCATTGATTAACAAATTTACGATAAGCAATAACAGCAGTATCATACGCACGATCAAGATAACTATAATCATTAATTTTACGCATTTGTTCAAGACTTATAGTATAGATATGAATTTTACCATTAGGAAGCATATCAATTCCTTCACCATTTTTAGGAAGTTTCTTACCACCACTAATAATAAAATAAGGATCTTTACCATAAGTAATAAACATACTAGGTTCAACTCTAGCAATTTCTTTTTGAAGTCTAGGAAAACATTCAATAATAGCTTTACTATCTACAGTTTGATATGTTCCACATTTAACAACAGAAGTAATATAAGATAATGCAAGTAATTTCTTATCTTCAAGAATACGTCTAATAAATGTACCTGTACGACCACTAAGAACATATTTAGTCTTTCTATCAGCAGGACTAGGAGCAGTAACTAAGTGCATAATAGTTCCGCTCCCTTCCAGTCCTTGTCCCCTACTGGGGATTAGAGAGTTCCTTATACATAACTCGCATTTATCACAATATTCATCTTCACGTTGATTATTAGAAACATCATCGAACATATTAGAAAATCTATTTGTCATCTAATATTCACTTTTAATAGAAATAGCTTCAAATAAACGCCTAGGTATAAACATATGACACACATCATTAAATGCAACATCATATCCTTCAAAGTCATTAGAATATTGATTAGACATAAAACTATATGTATCACAAAAATTAGCGAAAACAATAGGTGTAGCTGTAACAAGAACATCATCAATCATATATTCAGCTTCTTCTAATGTATCATATTCTTCTTGTGTAAGAGTCATATCAATAATATTTAGTGGAACTTAGAAAACCCCAGTAGGGAACAAGGAGTGGAAGCGTGCAACACTTTGCATCAATCTTGAATATCAAACATATCAAGAGCCATAATTTCAGGAATAAATAAAACTCCAAATGTATATGTAATTTCATAGCCAATATCAAGATCATCATATTCATCAGAAGTAATACCATAATCCATTTTATATTCTTGATAAGTAACACGTTTACAAAGAAATTCATTTTCTTTTGAATGAACATATTTGTATTCAGTCGTATTACTTCCTATTAGCTTCGGTTGTATCAGCATAAACTATACTTTCATCTTCATATCTAAGTGTTGAACAAACAACTGCTGTGAGATCATATCCTTTTTTGTTAGCATAATCTCTTAGGAAATCCATTTTACCAACACTATCAACATTTAAACCACTAGCAAATAAATGTTCTTCTAGAACTTGAACAGGACTCATAGAGCATTGTTCAGCTACCCAAGTAATAGGAATCATCCAACGATTATTAATAATACGTTGATTACAACCCATACCACAAAATCCAGCCCAGCATTCTTTAAGAACAAAGAGCTTATCTATATTTTGAATTTGTTCTTCTTTAGTAAGCATAATTTAATGTTTAAATACTTTATCAAATTCATTTTCTTTCATAAAAGTCATATAACCCTTAATAGAAACATTAAGTGCAGATCTTTCAATAATAATACCTTTCGTGCTATATCCTTGATCATTTATAGCAAGAATATAAATTTTATCATTACCTAATTTAGAAATGCAATCATCGCAAACATCTCCTATCATTTTTCTAGGAGCTTCTTTATCTCCTTTAAGTTTACCTAATAGAGCAATACCTGTTTCTTTGCCACAAATAGGACAAATAGTAATACTTGGATTAACTCCATGTTTTTCACTAACTCTAATACCTTTACTCATAATTTTAAATAAGCGTGTTTAGTAGCTCTACTCATAGCAACATAGAGAAGTCTAAGAGCCTCAGCAGGATTACGTCTAATACGTTTACCCCATTTAGTTTGAAAATAAATAATATCGTCAAGATCAATGCAGACATTTTCGAAAGTGCTGCCCTGTGATTTGTGTGCAGTTATACCATAGCCATAATCTATGTCTTTAGCAACAAGTCTATTCTTATTCGCAGAATTAAGTCTAAAGTCGGTCATAGTAAGATGAATATCTTTAAATCTAAAATATCTAAACCAACGACTTCTTTCAGTACCTGTAAGAGCTTTATAATGAATAGCATTAAGCATAGCACCAAAGTTATCCATGTTAGCAGAATCCCAGAAATCTATAATTTTAAACATAGGGGTAACTTTACCATCAAATGCAGATCTAAGTGTAATACAATAACAAGCAAGACCATTATCTGATACATAATATCGTACATCATTAACTACATAATCTTCACTATTAATAATAATAGGAGATTTATATTCGTCAAATACAGTACGATATGCAGTAAACATATCATCTTTTGTTATCATACCTTGAGGATTATTTAGAACACCATCACGAATAAAAGTATTCCAAAAATCAATACACTTATTAGTAAAAGCAATAAGTCTAACATAATTGAGATTTCTACTAAAATTATCAGAACTAAACATTTCAATAACTTTAGTACGAAAATCAAATTTATTTAAAATAGTAAAACCTTCACCTGTAGCATTAGTTTCTTCACGATGATCAATAACATACTGATAAAAATTTTGAGTACCATTAATTAAATCGGAACGAATGATACCAAACAATTCAAGAAGAGGATTACCAGCTTCTTGACGAACAATTTGAGTTAAACGAAATTGATGATCAGTATGAGTAAAAGTAGGACTAATACGATTATAATTATCTTCCTCATCTTTATTTTTAGTAACAACATAAGGAATCTGAAGTTCATCTCCTAAGAATAAAAGTTTGCATCTACATTGCATAGCCGTCTTTACTAATAACGTAAATAAACCCGGATTAACCATAGAACATTCATCTACAATAACGAGTTTATAACTACGCATTTTCTGTTCACCTATAACCTTAAAAGATGGATTTTCAATATTATAATCTTCAATATCAACATCAGGTCTAAGACCACAAAGAGATTGAATAGTCATACCTTTACGACCAGAACTATTTTCTAATACTCGAAGAGCTTTATGAGTAGGTGCAGTAACACAAACTTTTTCTGTAATAAGATAACGTACAAGATGACGCATAATAAAAGTTTTACCTGTACCAGCATAACCACTAAGAGTAAAAGTTATACTTGAAGATTGCCACCATTGCCAAATAGCATTAATAGCATCTTCTTGCTGTTCTTTAAAATATGAAACATTAATTCGTTTAGCACTATTAAGTAAAGCGGCTTTATTAAATTCATTCATCACTAAACTTATCAACAATTACAAAATCAATATCATCTCTAACAGGAATATTTGGTTCTCCGTCAAAATCATTACGTGTCATAGTATGAAGATAAGGATTATCATGATTAAAATTTACATCACAAAGATATGTACCTTTCTTAGTAATATAAATATCACCACTAATTTCAGAACCAATAAGTTTAATTTCTACTTTTTGCATAATCAAAATGGTTTTAGAATATACTTAAAAGCAATATCAATGGTGTTATAATAACGAACAAGCGGATGCTGAGGATCGGAAGTAATAAAATAATCAGCAATATATTGTCTATCATTGATAACTTTAATGACTGCACCTCCGTTGGGAAATATAGACACTGTGATATTATAAACAACATCAAGGAACTCCAATACCATTCCCAATTGCATTCTCCAAGACAAGGTAGTAGCAAATTCAACAAAATTACCATGACCGTTAGTGACTTGGAGAAGATACCTTTGAAAAGCAATACTAATATCTTCATAAGGTTTAAGTAGATTCAACAAAGATTGTTCCATCATCAAAGAACTCTAAGTCATTAGAATCACAATAATCAATAACGTCTTGTTCATTAATCTCTTCAAACCATTTATAACCTTCTTTTTCATAACGATTACAAAGAGAATTATACCAATTAAGAATAATATCTTTAAGAACAATATACTCTTGAATATCCATCCAATTTGTATTATCTATATCAACTGAAACAGTACGACTATGGCAATACATATGACTTAATCTAGTAAATTTAATATTATCTAGACAATCATTACAAGAAATAACAAATGAAGCATTTAGTTGATCAATTTTATTGCGAATTTCAGCAATTCTATTAAGATCAATCCAATTAATAGAACCTGTAAAACATAAACCATCACCTTGACAATTTCCAAGACTATAATAAAGTTCAACATCTTTAAAACCTAAAGATTCAATAGATTCTTTAATAGCTTTGGAAAAAGTATCTGAATCATGTACAACACTAAGAACATAATTTCTAACTACATCTTTAGCATGAGCTTGAAGTTCAGAATATTCATATACACGTTTCTCGATTTTAACTATCCTCATTTTAGTTCATTTTAGGCTTATATAGGCACTTTGTATTAAAGTGAACCTAGTAGTCCACTCTAATACAAAAATGCTTCTATGACGTTCTATTAAAGCGTAGAGAGCTTGTTAATGGTTAATTCGCTCCGACGTTCTTCGGTAATGTCCCGATGCTTGTAGATATAATGATTAATAGATTCTTGTTTAACATTATCAAGAAGGAAATAAGTAAACGTTTTACCATCAATAACAGTTTCAGTAAGTTTACCAAAAATAGGAAGACCTTCTCTAAATGGAACAAAATTCTTACCATCAGCTTTAGCTTTATCCATTTCACGAATAGTACCCGGAATCCAATATTCATTATCATATCCACTAAATTGATGTTTAGGAATATTTGTGATAGGAACCGAAATAGGAACAACAAGTCTTGCTTCATTTTCTGAATCATTAGCATCACGAACAGCAAGCCATTGATAATAATCATTTCCCGGAAGTCTATCATAAGTAGCATGCCATTTACTTTTATGAATACGATAAAAAGCATTACCATTAGGATTAGATTCTTTTTGAGTTCTACCTTTAGCTTCAACAGTTTTAGCTTCGCCACTTGCAACTAGATTCTTTAATGCATCAAAATTCATATTGAATAAATCATATTTATCTTTATCACCTAAAACAACATCAGTACGATCTACTGTAATTTCAAAATCATCTTCACATTCATTATCCATACGAACAACAATATATTTAGAATTACCTTTTTTAGATTTAACTCTAACAAGACGTTTCATAGGATCATAAAGACTATAAGCATCTACAATAGATAAACTTCTAATATTTACAATATCTCCCACTTTCAACATAGAATAAACAGGAGAAATATCACCATAAATAGGATTAGCCCATTCTTTAGTTTTAATGAATTGAGAAATATAAGATTCATCAGCACCTTTCTCAAATGTAAGCATAGGTGAGAATATTTTCTTATAATTTTGATGATTTATAGAAACAGGATTACCATCAACAATAGCAATCAATTTAATTACAGATGTACTATAAGTAGATATAGCATCTTCACGAGTCATTTCTTGTTTACCAAGTTTAATAACTTTACCATCTTCATAATAGAATGAAATAATAGCTTTTTCAGCATTCATTCTACTAATGTAACCAAGATGATCATTGACTAATAAATACATTCCTTGCTTTAATTCAGCAGAAATAATAGAATAAGTAAGATTTGCTTTCATATATTTAAATTTCAATTTTAGTAATAGTAAAAATACCTTTAACACTTTTAGTAATAGCCTTTTTACAATAATCTAACAATTCATTATCTAATGGCTTAGTAAAGTCATATAATTTAAATTGTTTAGGTAAAGTAATTAGCTTATTATAATTTTCATAACCATCTGTATAATAACAAACAACAGAAATTCTATTTTTAATAGACCATAATTGATTATTATACAGTGTGACAGTTTTATTACCAATATTTACTTGAGATGTATTTGCATTTCTATCAATAGAAATTACAGTACCATAGATTCCTCTAGAAGTAATAACTCTATCGCCAATATTAAAATCAATATCCATCATAGTATTAGTTTTAGTATTATAAGCTACACACTGTGGAACTCAGCAAACCCCAGTAGGGGAATAGGACTGGTCACGTGCGGAGCTTTGTAGAGTTTATAACATACCTTTAAAATCAATAGTAACAACCTTTCCATTTTTAACAGAATGCAGAACACAATCATCAACATTATCAAGATTTGTATGAAGTTTTTCAGAGATAACCATAAGTATATCTTTAAGACAAGCTTCAAAATTCCCTTTTTCAATAGGAAATATACCACCATTATCTTTATGATTTAAAGCAAATACACCTTCACCTTCATAAATTTGAGTTTTGCCATTTTTAGTTAATTCATAATAACCGCAATCGACACAAACTTTAACTCTATCATCAGGGGATATAGTATATGTATGCTTAAAACATTTAGGGCAAATAGTAGTTTTACAACCTTGTTTAGTTCTATCAGCAAGAACCATCTGTTGAATATGTTTAAGAGCATCTATAGCATCCATTCTGTATAACAATCACAAGGTTTACGATTAGTATATTTTGCAGGAGTTGTCCATTTTTTAGAATCATATTGTATATAATCTAAATCAGGGCACTTTCTCTCAATAGTACTTCTCGTTGATATTTTAGTTCCATAAATGCGAACATATTTACTTCTAAGTTTATTTGCACTAGGAAATATAAAATAATACCAATCTTTAACTTCTTCAGCATTATCAATATCATTTATAGTATCCTCTTTAATTGCAAATACTTCTTCAATATCTAATCCAAGTTCTTTCCAATGTTTAGATTTATCTTTACATATTTGAGTAAAAGACTTACTATAATTAATAGAATCAATTACCTTCTTAACATCTTTAACTTCAGTAGGTTCATTATTAATTTTAAGTTTACGTCTGAGTTCTTTAGCGTCATTAATAACTTTTTCTACTTTAGTTTCTTGATGCTCAACTATAGTATTTGGAATACCTGTATTAAATATTGCAGCATTGAAGTAAATACAAACTAGACAACGGGGATCTCTACCTAAACGTTGCCTAGTTTCGCAATTATTACATTCACCACTCATTTATTTAAGACCATTACAGTTTGCAGTTCTATAAGTAATACCACCTTCAATATCTACCATTTTAATTGAGATAGAAGGTTTATCACAAAAACAAGCTGTATATAACAGGTTTAAGTATCTTTATAAATCCATCATAAGGACGTACTCTACGTTTTACAGTTTCAATAACATAACTGTAAAATTCCTCACGATTAAGATGATTAGCTAAGTCAGAATGATCCTTACTTGTAGGATTATTATGACTAACAGCTTTAGCCAAGTGATATTTGAGAGCTTTATCAATATCACTTTGTTGAATAACAAATTCTTTTAGATTTTCTTTTTTCACCATAATATAAGAATGATTTTCAAAATGATTAATAACTACGTTAGTAATACTAATAATATTGAGGGTACAAAGATAAGCATTAAATTTGATTTAACCTAACATTCAGTCAGTTATGTTTATGCAAATAACATTGCGGCTACGTCTTGTATTGCTCCAAATGCTACACATAAAGACTCAAATATAAATGCGAATACTGCCATAAATAACATAAGTAATACAGCTATTGTAAAACTTATCATTATAAATACTAAATTATCGGTATTATGTAGATTATCTATGAATGTTACTAATACACGCCATATTGTTGCTCCTACTGCAACTAATGTTCCTAATCCGAATAAAATTAAAATAAAATGAATCATGATTTTTGATATATATATTCTATTTTAAATACTACTGCTTTATTGTCTTTGCGTCCTCCCGGCAAACAACGACAACCTATACACTCATCTAAATGTTTAAAATCACATTCTATTGCAGAACATTGAAATTCTCTTATAGGTGATTCTTCTGCTCGAACCATTGCAAAATACTTTTTGTTTGTATTTTTTCTGCTTAATGGTACTTCATGTAATTTTCCATCTACAGGTACAACAATATACGTTTGTCCTGTATTAACTTTAAACTCTTTTAAGAACTCTTTTGAGTATTCCATACGTTTAATTGTTTTAATATTGGTACTGATGGATTTAAGAAATAAGAGAATGTAGGAAAATGTGTTGTATGTGGTATCTTCAATACATTTAATAATGAAGCCATGAATATATAATGTAATTCATTACTACATCTTATTTCTATTTGAAATATTTCATTTGTTTCTTCTATACGTGAGAGATATACTTTACAACATAATGAATCTTTAGTCATAACTTAAACTAATATTGCTACTACATTTTCTTTCTTAAATTGTACATTATAATATGTTACAGTTATAGGCGTAATATCAGCTTTATATATAGTTTCAATTGCTTTTTGTATTGCTGTTGAACTATTAAAAACTATTATTATTATACCTTTATCTTCTTTTATAAAGGATACATCAGATAAACATACACATCTTGCTGAATCTATGCTATCTTTTTCTATTGCACTTACTACTACTAACATTGAATTTTGCGTTTACTTTTCATTTATTTGATTCGACCTATACTAGAATAAGTCTAGCAAATGCCATTTAAAACGTTTGCATCGGCTCATATTGACCTTGAATTATCGGAGATGAGTTAGAGTTCATCCCCGATAGACAAAGGCTCAATTCTCAATATATGGCGATCAAATCTTTACTACTACAATTAATAAGAGTATTGCTATTATTGATAGTAACCATATTATAGTTACAATAGCATATCTTCGTTCTGCATCTAAATATAACTGCAATTCTTTATCATCTATATCATCGAATAGATACTTATGTCTTGCAGCAATATAAAATACAAATGGTGCTACAAAGAAAGATATAATATAAAATATCTTTTCTAATGCAGCTCTACGTCTAATATAACATTTAATTTCTCTTTGAGTTACAAATGTCTTTTTCATGAATGTAATAATGCTATTTCTAATGGTGAAACTAATGTATGTGCTAGATTCCGCTCTTGACCAGTCCTATCCTCCTACCGGGGACTGCAAAGTTCATCTAAACTCATACTAATTTTACAAATACTTTTTTTGGTTCTTTTGGTATTACAAGTTTATGCAATATAGAACTCTCTTTTACTGCTATACGTGTAAATTTGAAAAAAGATATTATCTTCTCCCTTACTTTCACTGATCTTACTAGAATTGTAATATCTGTGTCTGATTGTGATACTTCTACATCTTGTGAACATATGATATTTATTGTTACGTTATACGTTGCACATTCTACAGTTATTCTTAAAGTCATAAACGATAATCTTTAAGTTAAAACTCTTCATCATGAATACTATTCAATAAGTCTGATGTTGATATATTTGCTTCAGATATTGATAGTTCTTCAAGTTCTAATGGATCAATTATTAATTCTTTTGAATCTACAAGTTCTACTACACGTATATTATTTTCACGTAAAAATTCTTGTATTTCAGCTCTTGTTTTTGATGTTGCTGATTGAATCACTAATTGCCCATTTACCCATGATATGAATGTAGTTTTTGGAACTAACCATTCTCTTTCTCTGTCATAAACTACTATTCGAAGTGTTCTTGATCTCATTGATAAACTTATTACAGATATACATATATTCTAAGTATTTCTTATTATACTCAGCATTATCTAAATCAAATACTACTGCAATTAAGTTTTTAGTTAATGTTACAATAGAATGATCTATTTCTGCTGTATATGATATGAAATGTGATGCTTCTCTATGTACTAAGAATAATATCGAATTACTTAAAGCATCTGCTAATATTTTAGATGCTTTCTGTCTTTTGAATATTAATTCGTTTCCATATACTACAGATACTTCGTTAGTTTTAAATATAACTTCTTCTGATATTCTGTCTTTAATATATACTATCATAAATGCTAAATTTACAATTATAAATAATAGTAACACTAATAATTCTATGAGAACTAATGCTACTATTGTGTCACTTAAAATTTTATTTATAGATATATAACACTTATCACAAGTGTTTATCTTAATAATACTTCTAATATCTATTCGAATTCTTATATAGCGTGTTATGAAGACCTAAGTAATTATGAAGTTTGAATTCAAATAGTATTAGAGGTATATTCATTGTTACTAATTGTATTAATTTCTCATTTGATGTTTATTTTAAGGTTAACGGTAATGATATTTGAATTTACGTAAATGATGCTATGATATTTTGCGGAATTTTTAATGAAATTGCAAATACTCTAAGTATTCTCTATACTTCACATTCTATACTCAATATTATAATTGGTATAGATATGTTGTTAATAGATTCACTAAATTTTGCATTGATTCAAGATATATCAGAATTAATTCTAATGCTAATTTAAGGCTTTTATTATTGCAAATTTAGATAATATTTTAAATCATTTTGCTATTAAGTATTCTTAGTTTGCAATTATTTGATTTGATTATGTGAAAATTATGCAGAGTATTTATAATAATTTAAAGGCTTTTATTAAAGTTTTAATTGCATACTTTCTACGATATTTTCTAAATTCTATACTAATGGCTATAATAAATTCATTAAATTTTGAATTAGTTCTAAGTATACTAGAGTTAATTCTAAGGCTTTTATTTACGCAAATTTAGAGGTTTTCTATTTCTTTTTTTAAGACTTTTTGCTATTGTTGGGATTCGCTTTGAAACACTTTGATTCTAATTTGAAGAACTTTGCTGTTGCATTGCGCTTTCTGAAGGTCATTTTGAAGACGTTTCTGCTAATGCTAGTGGTGATGCTGCCACAATTCTGTCAACTATTTTCAACACTAATGTAGTATTCCTTTCAACACTAATCATCCCATCTGCTATACTAATGTTGTATTCTTTACTACACTATTGTGAATTTTATTCAACACTATTGATAAAACTTATTCAATTTCTTTTCTATATTCTCTTTCAAATCCTCATTCTTTTCCACAAACTTCGATGCTTTATAGTAATACTCATTGAATTTCTTTTGTCCTATTGCTTCTACTTCTTTAACTACTTCTGGATATTCATAGTCATTTAAATTCCATAACATTTCCAAATACTGCTCTTCTTGCTTAGACAATTTCGATTTGTTATTTAAATACTCTTGAATATACAACAGCTTTCTATAGTCATCTTTACTGAACAATTCTGACACGTGATAAGCAACTTTAAGCTCATCAACAACAGGTAATGTTCCACGTGAAACATCAAGATGTTCTTTAGCTAAAGCAACGATTTCTAGATATTTACAACGTGTATATTCAAGTATTTCCAGTAGAGTATTATCGAGAGATTTGTGATATTCGTCAGAATGTTCCCGAGAACTAATAGCGTTAATTTCATTAGCCTTATCAGTAGCATACTCTTCATATTTAGCAATAATAGCTTCAGCATTAGTTATATCACGTTCATGTTCATATATGGCTTTATAGAAGTTATTATATACTTCTGAAGATTTAATAGGAGATTTAACAGCAATATCTAAATTGAATACATTAGTATCAACTTTAATAATTGTGTAAGAATCTCTTTCTTTCTTTTCATAATCAATTCTATTAGCATCAAGCCATTGACAAAAGAATTTACAATCGTTATCTTGAGTATTAATAAAATAGATTTGAGTGCTATCTTTATCGATATTAATACTAAAATAATTAATGCTAACAGTTTTATCTTTATAGTTTACATTTAGTACATTCATGATCATTAGTCGGTTTATTAGACAATAAAAAAGGTAAATAGTGCCAAGTGAGAATACTCAGCACTATTATGAATCAATCAAGCAGCATCTTCTGTTTGCTCAGTTGCCACATCTTCGGTAGTAACTTTAGGTTTAACAACAGCTTTGCGTTGAGAACGTGCAGTTTCGATGCTCTTGATGAATGTAGATACCATATCAGCACCAACACCAAGTTTACCAAATACACCAATAAGACCTAAAGAACCAACGTTGTCAGCACCAGCGAAACTGTTGAAGCTCTTTTCGTGATATGTCCACTCTTCAGTATCTGGATCAATATAACCAGTTTCACCAGCAATATTCTCGTCAATAGTGAAATTAACCACATTACCTTCGAATACAATAGGAGCTAAACCGTATTGATTATACTGATCATTCGTGATATAAACATCAACAAGAGGACTACCATTCAAAGGATCAACCCGAACAATCTTACAATCATGTTTGAATTTACCTTCTTTATAGTCATCTTTGTTAATATCTTTAACAGAAATGATTTCACCAATAACTGAATGTCTAATCGGAGTTTTTAATTCGTTTGCCATAATGTTAAGTTTTAGAATTATTAAGACAAGCACCATGCCCGCCAAGTACAATAAGGGTGTTAGTCGTGTTGATTAGACGGAGTTTGTAGAGTATAAAAAAAATAGAACTAGCATTATTTCTAATACTAGCTCTAATATGTGAACGTTATAGATCAATATCTTCAACAGATTCAATTATTAATTTATAAATATTATCACCTATATGAAGATTATAAATATAAACATCAAATTCATTAAAAGTAAGAACAGCATCATCATAAGGAAATTTAGATTTTATATAATTTAATATACGAGCATTATCTTTACATCCTGTAACAAATAGTATGCTAACTTTACCAAAAACATTATCTCCAACAAAATAAACAACACGTTTCATGATTTAATTAATTTTATCAGGTTTAACAATAGACATAATAATAATAGCAATAATAGCTCCACAAATGCAACCAATAAATAAATCTCCATTAATATTAGATGCAATCAATTCAGTAATAGATTCACCTAATGATAACAAGAAGAGCATCACCAATATGATGATGCACTTCACGATAACTCTAGTAATTCTCATTGATTCAACACTTTTAAATCATTATACATATCTTTCATACCAGCTTTACTACAAGCAATTAACAGATTAATATCATTAGTTTTAACAATATCAACAACTTGCTTATGATCTACAGTATGAAACTGAACTTCTTCGTTAATATCATCTTCATCAATCCACTGAGTAACACCAGCAATACAATCTTTGTAGACAATATCAACTACTTTACCAACAAGTGAATCTATTCTATCAAATAGCTTCTTACCGATGAATAATCTCTCAACAATATTACCTTGAAGATCATTACAATCTACTAGATAACGTTCTGTATAATCATCAGTAGCTTTTAGAACACTAATACTATTCAATACAACTGCATTCAACTTCTTAGTTTCCGGTGCATTAATTAAGGTATTCATAACATAAATAGCAATTACCTTTACATTGCGAGGTTCTAATTATTATTAATTGAATTAATTCCATTCCTTTTAAGGGTGATTGTCGCTGAGCAATAGAAATTGTAACCGCAACATCTCTATGGAAAATTGCAGTTCCAATTCGGAAAATCATTCCTCATGAATCATCGACGGGGCTATTCCCCCAAGCATTAGAAGGGTGTGCTGTCGTATAAGGAGGTACCTCAACCCAAGCACTCGTATCGAAACTATAGATGAGTAAAAGTAATAGAAACATAATCATAAAATTAAATAGAAACAATAATAGCACAATAGGTATTAAACTAATTCGCTATAAGAATAATAAAAGTCTTAGAAAAGAATTGAATAAAACCTTTAGTAAGCCTATAAGCAAAATCCTAAGAATTATTCTTTGTAACTTTAATAAATTTTGTTGCCATTGTTGTAATAGAAATACTCTAAGTATATAAAGTATAATTAAAATTAACTCTAGAATAATTAGAATAACCATCTGTATCACTAGCAGTATCAATAAGACATTTTGCTTTATAAACTGCCAAAAATCTAAAGTGAACTATAAAGACGCTATTGCTAATACTGATATTACTCTAAGTTATACTGAATATGCTATTGCATATATTATTGCTTATATTATAAGTAAACTTAAAGTAAACTCAAATCAAATCTTCTATTATTACTAAAATAATATCTGCTGCAAAAAATACACATATTATTCATGGAACTTATAATAACTCTGTAGAGCTTTGTAATCCCCAGTAGAGAGATAGCTGTGGTCACGAGAGGAATTTTGTTGATGCTAGTGTTAATTCTAATGATAAAGATATTATGCAATCCCTCTGCGAATATTATAAATACTACTAATGATACTTCAAAATGCTATGCTAATACTTCTAATGCTATAATTAAAACTATTGCTGCCACAGATGTTCCGCGCGCTACCAGTCCTTCTTCCCTACCGGGGTCTGCAAAGCTCCACATAGTTCCTCATATTGGAATCTACAAAGCTCCGCATATTAACGCTATTATTGCAGAGGTTGATAATTATGTTATTAATATTACTAAAGATATTATTGATATTTCGATGAATCTTGCAGACAGTCGAGCCGGAGCTATTATATATACTCTAAGTTTACTTAATATTATTCTTATTATTACTATATATACTTAGAGGAACTCTAAGTGTAATGTACTTACTAAAGAAAGAGATAATAAAGATACAAATATATATAATGTTACTTTAAGTAACTCTTATGTTACTTGAAAAGGAGAGAAGAAGGGGAGAAAGAGAGGAAGAGAGAAGGGAGAAAGAAAGGGGGACTATAGGGGGTATATTAGAGGGAAGTGAGTAGGAGTGTAAGAGAGGTTATTATGAGGTTTATTTGAATATATTTAAATACATATTACGCTCCGAGAAATTGAGTAAGTGAAGATGCTCCTTTTATTATTCTTATTTATTTCTTTATTAATCCTTGTATATATCGCAAAGCTCCGCATAGCGCACGTATGTGTACGCACGTATAAACATAGAGGTGTTGAAGATGCTCTTGCTGATTGTGTGCATTGTTTTTGCAGAATCTCGTGACGAGTGCATAGGATGGCGGCAAGGTGAAGACGGTATTTCAAATGGTATTTCTAATGAATACTATTGCTAAAACAGAAAAATATTAGTTTCAGAAAAATATATTCAAACAACCGCTTGTATTATCAAATTATTTCATACATTTGCTCATCCGAGTTTTGTTCATATTCAAGCGGGGTTACTAAGTAAAGCTGTAACTGAAGACATCGCTGCTATTACGGGTAATCCCGCTTTTACGAAAGCATTTATTGGTGAATAGTTTGGATAAATTTTTGCCATGTATGAACCTCGTTATGAAGAAGTCCTCTCTGTTAAGATCATTCTCGTAACACTTCGTGCAACCAAAACCACTTCTGATTAACGAGGTTCTTTTAAATTTAAAGTTATGATTACAGTTACTCCTAGTAATTCCCAAGTTGTTTATACTACTACAATATATATGAATGGATATGCTTATGAATATATTCAAGTTATAAATCTTAAACCGAATTATCTAATAAAGTAAATATTTAAACTATGGATTCAATTCAACTTAAAATTGCTAAGATTCAAGCAGGAGCTTATAACATTAATGATATTTGTGATGTTAAACATTCTCTTTGTAATATTCAAGTATCTAGTGGTAGGGCTATTGTTGCTATGAAATATAAAATGTCACCTCTTGAAGTTACTGACGTTATGAAAGTAGATAGAGAGGTTCCTAAATCTATTTATGTTATTGCTCTTCCGGTAGATTCAGATATTGATTCTTTAGGACATGAAGTTATTCTTGATATGTCTTATGGAGCTAAAGGTGTTGCTTTAAGTTCTAAGATTACTAATCTTGAAAATAAACTTGTTGATGTTCTTGGCGGTGAAGGAAATATTAAAGTTGTTGATGGACGTCCAGTTCTTGATAGTCGTTCTAAAATAATTATTGGTGAAGATGGTAAGGTTGAGTTTTGGGAATGTAATCTTATCAATTTAAATCAAATTGGTGGTGTGATTTATTAAGTTTATTCTATTATGGCTAAAGGTGCGCGTTTATATCCTCTACAAGTTACAAAGTTATATGAAAAGATTGTTGGTATTGTAGATAGTAAAAGAAAAACTCCTACAAGATTCTATTATAAAGTTAAAGGTGGTAAGAATTATATTGAACGTTATACCGATGAACAAATTTGGTGTAGAGATTTTCTTACGTTTGTTCGTAATCGTGAAGACTTTGAACGTTTTCTTAATGATATTGCTGATAGTCAGTGGATGTCAGTTCTTACTGCAATGCAACGTGTAGATAGAGATATAGACGTTCCTTCTTTTGGTCGTCATTGGATTCATCCTGAAACTTATCAAATTTATGCCGAGTGTGGTTTTGATTTTAATAAGATGACTTCACTTGGTCATGAATATATGAAAGAACGTCATAGAAAATTCTATGAACGTCTTCGTGCTAAACGATTTCTTAAACTTACTGATAAAGCAGCTTATGACGCAGATTATACCCAGAGACTTGCCGATATTCTTCGACGAGGAAAAGCATAAATATACAGATGCTCTTGATAGAGAGTATATATCTACGACTACAATTATTGGTAAGTTTGTAGAACAAAAGGATTGGAAAGCTATCGCTGAAGCTTGTGCTAATATTGGCAGTAGACCTGTTCCTCCTACTCATCGTAATTATGCTAAATATATTCGATATAGAGGTAAGACTGTTAAACAGATTCTTGCTGAATGGAAAATTGAAACTGAAAAAGCATGTGCTAAGGGAACTGAAAAGCATAATTTCCTAGAACAATGTGTTAAAAGATGTAATAACTACTATTTGAATGCAAATGGTTTTATTAATGGTCGTATTTATACGATTGATGATATTATAAGAACTCATAGTTACGGTAGACTTGATCTTGATTATTTTAGAGTTGTTGGTATTGCTGATAGGTATCCTCAAATATACTCTTTTATAAGTGAGATGGTGTCTATGGGATTTGAGATTTATGCTGAGATTGGTGTTTATCATCCAGAGTATTTGATTTCAGGTCTTGTTGATATTTTATTTGTTAAAGGTGATGAGTTCTTTATTCTTGATTGGAAAACTAATAAAGCACCTATTCGATTTGAAGGTGGTTATTGGGCAAAAAAAGCAGATGGTACTATTGACTTAGATAAGTATATTATCACTAATGAAACTATGTTGTTTCCTATTAATCACCTTCAAGATTCAACTGGTATTCATTATTCTCTTCAATTAAGTATATATGATTATTTGATTGAACAATGGGGATTTAAATGTCTTGGTAATATGCTTTGTCATATCAGAACTGTTGAGAATCCTATGATTCCCGATGATATGCCTCATGAAGAAGTTATTACTTTTGTTGATATTAAATATCTTAAAGCAGAAGTTAAAGCCATTTGTGATTACAGACTTGCTCAATTAAATAAAGAACGTAAAGCTAATACAAATTTGTTTAATTATAATATCAAGTGACAATGAGTGAACTTACAAATGCTTTGATTACTTATGATGACATTATCGCTAAAACGAATATTGATGTTCTTCGTAAGATTGCTAAGACTTATGGTTATACTATTTTTGATAAAGGTAACTATAATCTTAATATTTGGGGTATTAGATGTGATATTACTGATACCAAACACTTTAATGATCTTCTTCTAGTTTTTTATAAAGCTAATGAAGCCCATCCTAATCTTAATGGTAAATGGGTTTATGATTGGTATTCTATTACCACTGATCCTTCAGATATGAATTTAATTAAACCTATTAATTCTAAAGGATGTGCTATTCTTGATGAAGGTCAATTTCAAGGTGCATTTAAATTAGGTAAACATAAAGGTGATTATGATGCTTTAGTTCAAGTTAAACCTTTACCTATTTTCCGTATTACTAGAAAAGATGGTGATATTGAGATTTCCGATGAACCTACTTTTGAAATGTGTGGTATTAATATACATCGTGCTTCTAAATGGAAAATAGTTAATACTATTGGTCTTTATTCAGCAGGTTGTCAAGTATTTGAATCAGTTCGTGATTATGAGGATAAGTTTATTCCTCTTGTTAAGAAAGCCGCTACTATATATGGAAATTCATTTACGTACACTTTGGTTAATATATCTGATTTCGATTGATTATGAAAGTCAATTTTCGAGGAGTGTTAATAGCACTCCTTTTTTTATTGCTAATAGTTACTAATGTAATCCAATGTAATGAAGAAGAAAGAATATATACAAATAATATTCCTTATCATACTCTGGATTCTTTTAATAGGGTCATATCTGCTTTGGAGGAATATGCTATAAAGCAAGAACGTATTATAGATAGCCTTAAAGCTAATACTAATAAAACTATTATAAAGTATGAAAAAGATATTGAAAACTTCTCTGATATTTATATTATTTCTGATGATAGCATCTCTAAATATATACGGCAGAGAATTGAAAGTTTGTAAAGATACTGTTATTACATATACTCTTGAAGATAACCGTAAGATTGCAATTCTACTTAAACAAGGAGAATATGATGCAGCTTTATGTAAATCTTTAAAGAATATTGTTATTGGACAAGATACTCTTATTAATAATTTAAAGCATACTCTTTATACTCTTACAAACCAAGCGAACGTTTATAAGCAGTCTATTGCTGATCTTGAAAAGAATAATAAAGATATGCTTAAAGATCTTAAGAAGTATATGCGTCGTTCTGCTAATTGGTCTAAGATTGGTAGTTGTTCTATTGGTTTAAATGTTATATTCATTGTATTATTAATTTTAGTATGAGAACTGTTTTTAGTAATCCTTTTGATTCTACTGAATTAAACGAAAAAGTGGATGGAATTGTTTTAAAGATTGGTCCTTTTGATTATACTTTCGTTAGAGCTAATGTTGATCGTATTGAAATTGATTTTGATGAACGTAACGTTAAAATTAATGATTCATTAGATTCAACTGCTATGCTTAGAGAAGCTATTAGAGCATTCTTTATTATTATTACAAATGAACTTAATCTTAATAAAGAATTTCCTAATGGTAAACAAGCTCATTTAGATGATATAGCTTATGCTCATTTAAGTTGGCTTTTTATGAATTGGTTTGACGATAGTACTTTTGAATGGGAATATAATACCCCTTATCCTGATAGAATTAATGTAGGTAATGTAAGATATATTGTTCATAATATGAAAGAAGTATCTTATCAATCTACTCAAGGTATTCAATATGGTCTTTCAGATCATGTTCTTGGTAGAATCTATGTTATAGAATCTGATAGAGGTGTTGTTGTTCCTGATTCTATTAAAAATCAAACTTTTTGGCATGAGTATGTTCATTGTTTATTTGTTCAAGCTAATGAAGATTATGCTAATGATATTGAATATGTAGTGGATGCTTATGCTACTCAAATTGCTTTGTTTATGAAACAATTTGAAACTTTTATTGATAAATAAGTAAAACTAAAGATATGAATAAAGATTTTGTTGAAGTTGCAAATGACTCTGGATCTAATAATGGTTCTTTTGATGTTGTTTGTGGACAAAATAGTGGAGATGAAAGATCTACTATTTTAACGGTATCTGGGGGGGGGAGGTATCAAAAACTGTAGCTGTTAAACAAGCTGGTGATTCGTATAAAAATAAAACTTTTGTTATTGCATTGGGTAACAATCTTATTGAGTGTACTTGCATTAGTGATGCTACGGCTAGTGGAACTAGAACTATATTGTTGCAAGCTAATAATATTGCTTCGATAGATGATGTAACTAGAGATGGTTTATCAGATACAAGTAACTTTTTTGTTGGAGTACAATCTGTAGATGGAGATACTTCTGTTGCTAGTAAGTTTGCTTCCATGCAAAATATTAGGATAGATCTCTATAATGCTTACTTAACTAAAACTAATGTTATTACTGAATTTGAGTGTTTATATTCAATGATGACGTTGATTATCTAAGTTTACATCAATTTGCTTTGCAAGTTCTTCAATATCCGGATTCTCCTATACCTATGAGTTTAAATACTACGAACGATAACCAGTTTGAATTTATGTTACATTGGTACAAATAAAATTCTTTTTTATATCTGATTAATATTCTTGATATATGAAAAAAATCATTTGTAACTGTTACTCCTGATGAAGGTTTCGGTAATAAAGCATTAAGGGTTAACTGTGATGCTTATAGTAGTGCTGATGATCAAGAGGAATATATTATTGTATCGAGAGGGGAACTGAAACTATTAATTTGGTTACTAATAATATATGGTAAAGTAATAGTTACTATAAAGATTTTATTTTGTTATTATTGTATTTTGTATTTAAGAAGTAATTCTTATATTTGCCCGTATCATTAAGTTGGTACGGGCTTTTTTGTTGCTCGTAATAAAACAGATAAAACTATTGGTTATGGCATTACACGTATGGTTAGTTGAAGGTTCTAAACTTATTCTTAATGTTGAACAGATTCTTAAAGTTCCTGTTCTTGCTACTATATATAATGATTGGCATAATGATAGAGAGCTAATGTATAAGATATTTAAGTTTATTGATTGTTATGCTGATGAAGATGGATATATACATCGTAATGGTTTAAAAGATCAAAAGGCTTTTGATTATGCTATTGAAGTTGCTCAACTTAATTCTGACTTTAGACCTACTAAAGATATGGTTGATGCTATCAATTGGCTTATCGAGCATAATATAAATTATGTTGGTCAAATGTTCTTTGAAACTGTTAATGCTCTTCAAGCTGGTAAAGATTTAATGGCAGTTATGAATCAAAATCTTCGTAATGATCTAAAGAAAGATTCTTTTACTAAAGATGAGATTGGAGGTATGCTTAATTATATGCGTGAGATTACTAAGATGGGTAAAGATCTTCCTAAACTTATTGCAGAACTTAAAGAAGCTGAAGATAATTACATTAAGTCTAAACTTAGAAAAACTATTGTACGTGGAGGTAAAGAGCTTGCTGCTTCTATGGATGTTAATAATCAAATAGATAATGGTGTTGGTAGCGGTATAGATATAATTGATTAGGTTATGAATAGTAAATATGAATTTTCTCAAGATGCTATTGATAACTTCATGTTTATTCATGATTACTGGAAAAATAGTTGTGATGGTATTAATGCTGCACCTGAGAATAAATGGGGATATAAACGTGGGGATATTCCTTTCATAGATTATCTTTGTGAAGATAAGAGTAAATATCCTAAAGCATCAGAAGGTATTAGTTATATTACTAATAAACCTTTATATGATCCAGATGATGATTTTCTTCTTGGTAATTCTGGAGGTATTCTTATGAATATTAACTTCATTGTTATTAATATTGAAAGACTTTCTCGTTCTGCTGATACTTTTGATGAATATGGTACTTATTGCGATTATGATCCTAGTACTCCCGCTTATGAATCATTTTGGCAAAGAGAAACATCTAGACGTAAAAAAGGTGTTATTATAAAAGCTAAACTTTATTATAAAGATATTCCTAAGTTTTTCGATAAAGCTACTACTGATGAAGAGCGAGATCTTTTGCTTAAGCCTATGCGCATTACAGGGGCTCATTATACTTATCTTAATTATGGTAGAATTGAACGTACACCTAACGCTAGAGAAAGAGAAAAGCTTAAAAGAGAAGGTGCTGAACACGTTGAAACTGTTATGGGTTTTCCTCGTTATTGGGATGGTGATTATTGGAATTTCAAAATAGATGAGTTTATTGCTAATAATAAATTTCATCTTACTAAAGCTAAAGCTCGTCGTAAAGGTTTCTCTTATAAACGTGGTAGTCAAGCTGCAAATACTATAAACTTATTTCCTAATGTTACTGTTACACTTGCTGCCGATCAATTAGCTTATCTTACTGATAAAGGCGCTACTACATTTATGGCTAAGAAATGTCTTGATCATTTTGAAGAACATACGTTTTGGAAAAGAGGTTATATTTCAGAAGCTATTGATGATATTCTTATGGGTTATCGTGTATCCACGAAAGGTCTTAAGAATTTTGGTTGGCTTTCTAATCTTTATAGTGTTGCTATAGGTAAGAATGAATCTGCCGCTGTAGGTAAGAAAGCTATTGAGATTGACTTTGAGGAAGCAGGTAAGTGTCCTAACTTACAAAAAGCTCTTGATGTTACTTTATCTAATACTGAATCTGGTGCTATATCTGTAGGTACCATACGTGTCTATGGTACGGGTGGTACTAAAGGTGCTAACTGGGCTGCATTTAGTAAAGCATTTTATAATCCTAAGATGAATAAGATGCTTTGCATGGAAAATGTATGGGATATTAATAAACGTCATGAAGTATGTGGTTTCTTCTTTCCACAAGTATGGGATTGTGAACCGTATGTTGAACGTGGTAATTCAATTATATTCACTGCTTATGCTTGGGATAAACAAGATAAAGAGAATCATTTTCATAATAATGATAGTGAAACTCATATAATTTATAAAGCTCAACGGGCTAATACTCCTGCCGAAGCATTCATTAATACAACGGAGAATATGTTCGCATCTCCGGAGTTGAATCTTCATGTTTCGGATTTAATTAATGATAATGCAACTAGATTCTTTCAAGATGGTTGGATTGTTGTAAATGATTTAGGAGGTGCAAATAGAGCTGAATTTATACCTAGAGCCGAATGTATTAAACGAGATATATTTGGTAAAGGTAAATTCCATGAATTTGTTAATCAAGTTCCACATGGTTCTCGTGATGATACTCATGGTTGTGTTAGAATGTACTATCGCCCTTTCTTGGTAAATGGAGAAGTACCTAAAGATTTATACTTTACAGTGGTGGACGCATATAAGGTAGATAAAGCACAAAAAGACGTTACAGATAAACATTCTCTTTATTCTGCGCAAGTATGGATGCGAAGTAATACAATTACTCCATATCCGAATCAAAAGCTCTTAGTATGCGAATATATAGGTCGTATGGATACAATGGAACAAAACGATATACTTACGATGGGTATGTGTCTTTTATATAATGCTGAATGTTGTCCCGAAGCAGGTACAGGTGAAACGGTATCTAACTTCATTAAATATAAACTAAGACGTTATTTAATGCTTGATCCAACTAACATGAATAGTCGTAAATTAGTTAATCCTAACAATAACGATTATGGTATTGTGATTGGTGATGGTGATAAAAAGTATAATGGTCTTCGTATGCTAAAGGAGTTTATTTATGAACCTTTAGGTTATACAGATGAGGGGAATCCTATTCGTAGACTAAAGTTTATTGGTAGTGTTCGTCTGTTACTTGAATGTCAGAGATTTACTGCTGAAGGTAACTTTGACCATATTAGTGCTGCTATTGTTGCTATGTATGTCTTTCTTGCAGACTCTTTAAATACTAAGCGTCTTATTGAAGGTAATAAAGAAGATAATAGCAGACGTATTGCAAATCGTTTAAATCGTCGTTAAATGAATGCTTCTAAGATTCCTAATTCTTTAGAAAAACCTGATGTGTTTGTTTCAGAAGCTACTAAGCGTACTCCGAAATGGACTAAAGCTATGTGCGATTGGGTTATTGCTACTGCTCATTCAAATAATGATAAAGCAGAAATTAAAGCATTTCTTGATGCCGCTAACGGTATTGTAGATGAATCTACTTATAAGTATGTCATGGCGACTTATAATTCTGTTAATGGTAGAAAAGAAGATTTGCCCGGTAAGATTAGAGATGTTGATTTTATTACTCCTATTAAAGAGAAATATATAGGAGAGTTCATTAACACCTATAATAATTATCAAGTTTATAATGCTGATATTGATATTGTAACCAAGCGTAATAAAGATCTTCGAGTTGCACTTGATTCTCTTCTTCGTCAGCAATTTATAAACATTATGAATGCTAATGGAGTTCAAACAGGTGAACCTTCTAAAGAACTTCCATCAGCTGAAGGTTTTATGAAAGAAACGGCTAAGGATTGGATTGATGAGGAAGCTCTTAAAGGTCAGAGAACTCTTGATCTACTTAATTCTCTCATAAAAGCTAATGAGAAATATATTCAAGCATTCTATTATTGGTTCTGTACTGAAAGTGTATATTCATATCGTGATGTAAGATATAATGATGTTATCTTTGAAATTATTTCTCCCCTTGAGTATTATCGTATTGATAGTGGTAATCTCTTTGTTGAAGATGATGATTATGGTATGAGAGAGTTTGAGGTAAACATCAATGATATTATTGGTGAATATAAAGAGATTCTTTCTAAAAAAGATATTGCTTATATTAAGGATATAATTCATAATCATGAGAGTACTGGTGAATATGCTGTTACTCCTTTGATGCTTCGTTCTAGAGAGATTGCTTTTAATTCTACTATTGATACACAGAGTTCCGCTCCCTACCACTCCTTGCCCTCTACCGGGGTTCTCAAAGCTCATCATTGTGTATTTAAGATTCCTATGAAACGTGGTATTCTTAGTTATACTAATGCTTATGGTGAAATTGAACAAAAAGTGGTAGATGAAGATTATGTTTTAGATCCTACTATAGGTGATATTGATATTGAATACACATATGTTCTTCAATGTTGGGAAGCGTATCGCTTTGGTGATAAAGATTGGGGGATATATACTAAAGCCCAGCCATGTATAGTTCAACGTGAAGAAGTTAATAATCTTAATCATTGTAAATTACCTTATAATGGTTTAAGTCGTCTTATGCTTCTTAATAATCCTAAACCTATTCCTTATCGCTTATTACCTTATCTTGCTCTTTATCGTCTTTATACATTAGTAGAAGAACGTACTATTATGAAGTTCCGTTCATGGCTATTGATTCCTGAAAGTTTCTTAGCTGATACTAATGATATGACTATGGAAGAGCGTCTTGATGCAGCTAATCGAGATGGTACTCTAGTTTTTGATGACAGCGAAATAGCTAAGCAACAACCTTCACTTCAAGCTATTAAAGAGATTGCTAATACAACTATGATTAATTACTTAACTGTACTTAATCAAATTAAACAATCTATTAAGCAAGAAGCGTATGAATTAGCTAATATGAATGATCAACGTGCAGGAGATATTCAAGCTAGAGCTGGTAAAGCTGTTACTGAGATGGGACTTAATCAAGCTCTGATGGGATCTGTATGGTCATTAAAGATATTTGATTCATTTCGTTCTCGTGATATGGAAGCTAATCTTGATGCTGCTAAGATTGCATGGATTGATGACTTTGAAGGTTCTTATGTTGATCCTAATACTAATGAAGTTGTTCAAGTTAGAGTTAATGGAACTGATTTTGTTAATTCTAATTTTGGTATTTTTGTTGGTAATTCTGCTGAACTCAATGAACAAGTTCGTAAACTTGAAGAAATTGCTTTTAGTGCTGCGCAAAATGGTAATTTTGATGTAGCTGCGGAAGCTGTTTGCAATCATAACGTTGCTTCTTTACGCAAATATATTCAAGAAGCTGCTGAAGCTCAACGTAAGTTTGAACTTGAACGTGAAGAGATTCAAAAGAAGTGGGATGCAGAGATTGAACAAATGCGTTCTGCTAATTCTGAAGCTCAACGCAAATTTGATGCTGAACAAGCTCAATTAGATCGTGATTCTAAAGAAGCTATTGCGGCTGATAGTAATCTTACTCAGATTATTGTTAATGACGCAAAACTTCAAGTAGATAAAGATGGTAATGGTTATATTAGTGAAGATGAGAGTAATGCTAATTCTCTTGATGCTTATCTTAAAATGACTAAGTTAAACTTAGATATTGATAGAGCTAATTTAGAGCGTGCCAAGTTTGAAGAGCAAAAGCGCATGAATCGAATCAATACGAATAAGCCACGAAAGTCTTAACGTGAGCCACGATTTTTAGAGAAATGAATTGCAATATCAGCTAAAAATTGATGTTCTATAATGACTGCATTTGAGCCTAAAATCAATGGAAATTAATTGGAATATTTAAAGGTTCTGTAACGTCCGGTGATGACGCTTTTGAAGATTATATTTCTATTGATGTTTTGAATACATTTATTATTACTACATTTGTCATTGTTATAACTTAATTTATAAAAGAGAAAACACTATGCCAAATCCTATTGTTCCCGGTGGTGTTACTGATAGTACTACTACCAAAACTGCTGAAGAAATAGCTGCCGAAGAAGCTGCTAAAGCTGCTAAAGAAGCAGAGGATAAAGCTAAAGCTGAAGAAGAAGCTCGCAAAGCTGCGGAAGAAGAAGCTAAACGTAAAGCTGAAGAAGAAGCTACTGCTAAAGCTAATGAAGATGCAAATAAGGAAACCGGAGATGCTAATAAGATTATTCTAACAACTGATGAAGGTGATGTTGAATATGAATTAGATGCAGAAGGTAATGCAGTTAAAGATGGACAGATTGTTTATACTAAAGCTCAATTAGATGAGTTTGCTGCTGCTGAACAACAAGAAGAAACTATTGATGTTTCTGCTATTTCTGCTATTTCTGGTTTAACTCCTGTAAACGCTGATGGTACTCCTAAGCAATATGAAATGACTGTTGAAGGTCTTGCTCAACGTGATGCTGATATTGCTGAAATTGCTAGACATCAAGCTGAATCAGAAGCTATTACTAATTTCTTTCGTGCTAATCCTGATATTCATCAAGCTGCTTTATATAAGCAAACTTATGGTTCACTCGAAGGTTTTGCTAATCATGTTGATTGGACTACGATGAGTATTGAGGATAAATCTGAAGCTCAACTTGAAGCTATTATTCGTTCTGCTGAAAAACGTAAAGGTACATCAGATGCTCAAATTGATCGTATTATTCGTTTTTCTAAAGCTGATAAAGTTTTAAATGAAACAGCTAAAGAAAGTCTTGATTATCTTGCTGCTAATCAGAAACGTGAAATTGAAGAAGCTACTGCTCGTCAAGAAGCGCAATGGAAAGCTGAACAAGATGAACTAGATAAAGCTTATGGTATTACCTATGATGATCATGGTAAAGCTAAGGTACTTAATGTTCCTGATTCGCTTTATGATAAAATTGTTAATAAAGGTACTATCGGAGGTCTTGCTATTCCGACAGCTGGTATTAAGAGAACTGTAAATGGTAAAGAACAAATTCTTACTCGTAAAGATCTTGTGAAATACCTTACTGCTCCTGTTGTTGAAATTGGAGATTCTCTTTATACGCAAGCTCAAAAAGATGTTTTTGATATGCTTGCTGATAATGAAACGTTCGCTATGGTAGCACTTCGGAATTTACTTGGTGCTGATATTAGTCAACTTGCTGCTGCATCTATACGACAAGAAAATGTTCGTCGTTTGAACATTACTTCTGGTGGTAAACCTAAAGTTAAGGTATCTACCCAAGGTGGAGCGGCTAAAGTTAATCCTAATAGACGTCCTGTTGTTCCCGGTGGTATTGTTGATTCTAATAAATAATTATCGTAACTATGCTTAGAGAAATTGGAAAAAAACAGTATTCCAAAGAGGTTTATAGTGATGCTGATATGCTATTGAACTTTAATGTTCTTGGTGCTGTCGATTTAAATAAATCTCTTACTTATCTTTGGGGTAGGAACAGTAATCAATTCCCTCTTCTTTCTCTTACAGAAGGACAAGGGAATATCTCTCGTAAGAAACCTATTAATGCTGGTGATACTCAGTATAAATGGAAGATTATGGGGAAACCAACTGTTACTTCCCCGATTGTGCGTTTAATTACGCCTACTCAAACACCCGGTAAAGGGTTTATGTCTTTTAAAGCTGAGTTCCAAGATAACTGGATTCCTTATCAATACTCTGCTATTACTCCTGATGGAAAGCATCTTGTACGTATGCAGACGGATGGTGAGCAAACTGCAAGTGGTGGTTATATTTATGAAATGATCATACTTGGTGGTAATCCAGATGAATTCATTGATCTTAGCAATTTTGAAAGAGGTAAATATTGGGGTATGGGTGCTCCTACGATTGCTGGTGAATTATCAACTGGTTCTCGTAGTACTGCTGAATCTTGGAGTGAAATGACTAATCAATTTGGTTTCCATCGTTTCTCTAAGATTATTACTGGTAATATCGCTAATATCGTTACTGAGTTTGAACTTGATTATGATGATGGTTCTAAAGGTACTCTTTGGATGCCTTATGAAATGCGTCAATTCGAGTTTATGCGCAGACGTTTGTTAGAGGAAGACTTGTGGTTCTCTTCTTATAATCGTGATATTAATGGTGTTATTCATAACCAAGAAAAGCATTCAAATAAACCTATTCCTCGTGGTGCTGGAGTTCGTGATATTCTTATTGCATTCGGAAACTATTTCGAATACTCATTCATGACTATTGAGCTTATTGATATGATTCTTTCTCGTATCTTTGAAGTTCGTAATGATATTGATTTGAGTAATAAGAATATTGTTCTTTATACCGGTAAAGGTGGTTCTAAGATGTTCCAACAATGTATCAAGAATGAAGCTATTGGTAACGGTTACTTCGATAAACTTGGTGCAGAGGAGATTCAAAGTCGTGGTGGTATTTTGAGTTATGGTGCTTACTTTAATCAATATAAGCATTATTCTGGAGCTACCGTTTCAGTTAAAGTTGTTGACTTGTTTGATAGTGGTTCTCGTGCTGAGATGGATCGTAAGAACGGTCGTATGTATGGAGGTTTCCCTGTTACTTCATATACTATGGTATTCTTGGATCACTCTGTTGATAATACTTCAGGTGAACCTAATATCCAACTTGTTTGTGAAGAAGGTCGTGAATACTTATACGGTGTTTACCAAGGTATTACTCCTCTTCCGAAAGAATGGGGTGCTTACAATAAGATGTTAAGTACACGTGAGGATATTGCTACCTATGAAGTTATGTCTTCTCAAGGTATTAATATGCTTAATGGTACTACTTCTTTCTGGGCTGAAATGATTTTTGAATAAGCGTACATTACGATTATTGTAAAGTATAAACTGATTAAAGTATAAACTATATGATATACTCACGCAAAATAACCTTAGCTTTAAAGCTGAATCCTACTATGTTTCAAGTAGTGAATCAGAAAAGTATTGGTGCTTTTAATACAATCTTCGGTCCAAGTATCAAAGCTGTTCTTACTTTATCTAGTAAAACTGCTGAGATGGCTTCTATTCTTCCTACTATCATTGGAGCTTCTTCTGATAGTCGCAATGTTAATTTTCAAGATCTCGTTCTTAAGCATTTAAAGAACTCTACTGTAGAAGTTCCTGCTCAGGGTTATGAATTGGAAACTGGTTGGGAGTTTTCACTTAATGATCCTATTAAGCGTGATGCTATCTTTGAATGGGCTAAGAAAAATAGCATTAATACAGAGATTGCTCCTAATAAATTAGAGAAAGCTATTTTTGACGCTATGTTGTTTGGTGATGGTATTGCGGTTCATGAAGAGAATCTGTATATGTATATGACTCCAATTAAACCTCAAGACTATATCATTTGGCGTTTAGCTCTTCTAACTTCTACTGTTGCTAATAAACCGGAAGATGTTGAGAAATCAACTAATATTCGGTTTTATCTACATAGTATTGAAGATGTTAAACGTATGAAAGATGCTAAAACCAAAACTGTTGTTAATACTGCTACTAAGTTGGCTCAGTTATTCACAGGTGATGAAGCTTCTTATAAGCGTATTCGCAATATGCTTATTTGCAATGCTCCTGCTGATACTCTTTCGATTATCAAGATGGAACATGGAGATTTGCAGACGGCTGTAGCTGAACTTTCACAAACAAATGCAGATACATTTATTTCTCTGTTTGATAATAAGAATGTAGAAGCAATGGCACAGGTTTATAAGCTATTAGCTGCACAAGTTATTACTAAAGATGGTGATAATTACTTTGACACTGTGCGTCCAGAAGTTGTTCTTGGTTCTTCAGTCGAAGGTGTTATGGCTTATTTAGCTGCTCCGGAGAATGTTGAATATAAAGCTCAACTTTTCACTGCTTATAAAGCTTCGGTTCTAAATTAATAAAAAGCTGTCAGTATGTATAGTAGTTGTAAAGAAGCACATATCGCTGTAAATGAAAAGATTCAGCAGATTAATGCTAATAGGCAAGAATCCATTCGTCCGCAGTATATTGATATTGCTCTTAATGAAGCTATTGACGTACTGCTTACGCAAAAGATTAAAGCCTTTGAAGAAAGCGGACGCTATTACGATGATTTACAGGTTTTAAAAGATACATATAGAAGTCCTCTTTACCTTCTTCCAAATGAGGGTAACAGAGGATTTGCTTATTTACCTACTAATTATCTACATGGCGTTTCTTATACAGCAAGTGTTATATTCGATAAGTTTAAATGTTATAGAGATATTGAATCTGTTACTACTAGGATATATGTAGTAAACATTAGTGAGTTATTTAAAACTATTTCAGGCTATATAGAAGATTTTAATATTCAAATTGGAGCTGATAATATTACTTTTCATTATCCTGCTAAAATCTATCGTAAAGATGGTCTATTTGAGTATATCAACTATATGCTTTCTGTATTACTTAGAAAAGGTTATAATGTGACCTACGAACATTACAGAGGCTCATATTACCCTGAATCGCTCATATTTTACTTTGATACGCCAACACTAATAGTGGTTGGTGATAAATATGATATTAAGTTAGACCAATTCAACAACGAGCGTTATACAGGGCGATATGAAGTTATAACTGCTAATGGAACGATAACTAAGGTACGAGAGAGCCAATTTGCGGGCATGGATCTAGTTTCAGATGTACAACGCATGGATATGCTACAAACGTATCATAATCGAGCTAATAGGCATCTACATCCAATATGTGTAATCGAGAATGGTCGATTGCTCGTAGATATGGATGATAAATTCATTATCACTGATGTTGCTATTACATATCTTCGTCAACCTACTAGGTTTAATATTGTAACTGATGAAGTTTCTGAACTTCCATTTAAAACTGAGATTATTGATCTTGCAACACAAAAACTTCTTGGTATCCTTAAAGATCCCGGTTATCAAGTTGCTATAAATGAAAGTAATTCTTTAAAATAATACGTTGCTATGAGAATTGTTAGTTACGGAAAAACATTTGTCGATAATGTTACTGTTGATACTAAGTTATCTAATGGTCAAATCGGCATTTGTACTGCTTATGGTACTCAACTCCAAACTACTGGAACTAGACCTGAGCCTTTTGTAATTATGTCTGCAATTCCTACTAAAAGTGGCGGGTATGTGAATCAAAGAGGTGTTGATATTAATCCTTTTAATTTCACTTATAATGTTCGTAAATATACTGAAGCTGATCAAAAGGAAACTGTTGTTCTTAAAGGTATTACGAATCCTGCTTTGAAGCCCGCTGATGGAATTGTATATAATGCAGATGCTGAGTTCTGTGGTGCCATTGAAATTGTTTCTTCTGAACCGTATCGTCACGGTTTAACTGTTAATCCTAATCCTCAGATTGTACAGATACCTGTTCGTATTCATGCAACTGATACTCTTGATCGTCTTGTTGAGAAGATTAAGAAAGCAATGAGTCTTACAGCTTATAACAAAGAGTTGTTCGATATTACAGTTGCTAAAGATACCCAAGGTGTTAATGTTACAGTTGTAGCTAAACAACCTACGAAACTTACTGTTAATGTATTTGGTTTGTTAGCTGATCAAAAGGCTAATGGAACTATTACTATTGAACATACTAAATTATCTGGTTTCTTAGCTGATGTTGCTCTTAGTGATGAAGACTTACGTTATTCTCTGATTAATATGGGTTGGAATCCGAATGAAGAGTGGCAAGAAGCATGGGGGATTGCTGATCCTAAAGTAGGTCTTGATAAGGTTGCATATCTTGTTATATCTACTGCTGAATTTAATCAATTCCCAGAAATAGCTGCTGATAATAATAGTCCACGTAAGTTCCAAATTGTTGTTGGTACTGACGCTGTTATTGATGCAGTTGTTGCTAAATTGGAGGCTATTAAGACTCTTGCTAAAGGCAGTGGAGATAATGCCATTGCATTAAATACTGCAACTGATTAAGTTGCTATTGTAAACTACGTGGAGCTTAACGGTTCTACGTAGTTATTTTCATTTAAACTTAATGCTATGGAATGTAATATTAAAATTGTCAAGTTAAAACAAGTTCTTCCTCCGGGTACATTTCCTAAGCGTGAGCATAACGTTCGTTTCTTCTATCATCGTACTGATGGTTGTTACTATATGTATGATGAAAAAGGATGTGAGATTAATCTGACTACAGATGGTAATGTTATCGCAATTGATAGAGAATTAATTGTTGGTAGTGAATCTCTCACAGATGACACTTTAGTTTGTATAGGTCTTAAAGCTAATTATGTGCATCCTAGTCATGGTGTTAGAAATAATACTTGTGGTTGTCAAGATACATATATTAGAGCTTGGACTTATATTAAGGATCTTCAAGATTTCTTACAGACAGGTCATATCGAACGTAATTATTATAGAGTTAGTCTAACTCCTTCTCCGGAAGAAGGTGGTATTGTGGGTTGTACTGGTTCTCATATTATGCCTGATGAAAGTCCTGATGGATTTAGGTTTCAATTTGAAGCTGGTAGTCAAGTTAAACTTTATGCTAAACCTGCTCCCGGTTATCACTTTATGGGTTGGAAAGAGTATCATTCTAATGAGATTATGTCTATTAGTTCTGATTGGACTTTCAATATCAAGAAAGATATGGACTTGATAGGCGTATTTGAAAAAGAAGGTTCTCCTGTTAATAACTTCTATATTAATGTAGATGCTTATCCTGCAACTGCTGGTTATGTTGTTGGTGCAGGTACTTTCCCGAAAGGTACAAGACATTCTATAACAGCTGCTCCTATTGATGGTTATCATTTTGTTCATTGGAAAAACAGTAAAGGTATTCTAGTTTCTACTAATCTTCAATATGATCTTATTGTTGATTCAGATGAAACTTATACTGCATATTTTGAACTTAATGCTCCTCAAACATATAAAGTTACTGTAAATACTACTCCATCTGATAAAGGTACGGCTAGTGGAGCCGGAGTTTATCAAGTTGGTCAAATTGCTACTATAGTTCCTTCTCCTGCTCAAGGTTGGAAAGTTGAAACTGTTTCTGCATCTGATGGTAATATTACAGATAATGGTGATGGTACATGGAGTGTTGTAGTTAATCAAGATGTTACTATTACAGTTACTTTTGTTGAAGCCATTAGATATTTCACGTTTAGTGTTATAGCTAATGCAAATGGTTTAGTTAGATACAAAGATATACAAGGTCTTTGGTCTAGTTGGGCTGCACAACATGAAGTAACTGCTCCTGAAAAAACAATTGTTACTATTGAAGGTAAAGCTGATAGCGGATATGAGTTTGAAAATTGGATTTCTCCTACAGGTGCTACTTTTCCAAACAATGAGAATAACATTATTGTAGAAGAAGGTCTTGATCGTAAAACATATACTGCTTATTTTAAAGAAGTTTATATTCCTCCTATAACGAATCATAATGTTACAATTACCGCAAATGCTAATGGTAAATGTAAATATAAAATCGGTAGTGGATCTTATTCAGATGCTAAAGTATCACATTCTGTTAGCGTTGCTGATGGAGATGTATTAGAGATATTAGCTGTTCCTGATAATGGATTTGCTTTTTCTAAATGGACTATTGACAGATCTGATTCTACTGATAATCCATATTCACAATCAGTTCATGATGATTTAAGTTTATCATGTACGTTTGCTGAAATCCCACAGGAAGAAGTTACTATTACAGTACAAACTGATGGCACAAATGAAGCTCGCTATCGTATAGGAGATGGTTCTTGGTCTAATTGGTCTAGTTCTGAACAATCCTTTAAGGCTAATGTTGGTTCAATTTACTCTGTTGAAGCACAAGTTAAAGGTAATTATACGTTTAAAGAGTGGACTACAGGTAATGAGAAAACATCAAGCAATCCTGCAAACTTCACAGCTAAATCGGGTGTAAATGCGATACACATTGCATCATTTGAAGCGATAGTAATGAGAACACTCACAATTGTTGCTGGAACAGGTGGAAAGTGTAGAGCTAGATTAAATAACTCTTGGAGCGAGTATTATAGTGGTTCTCATACATTCACAGATATTGTTGATGGAACGAAAGTCACAATTGAAGCATTAGCTGATAATGGTTATCATTTCTTGAAATGGACTGACACTGGTGCTCCTACTTCTGTTACAAGAGAAGTTATTGTTGATAGTAATAAAACTATAACTGCTCAATTTGAAGTTGATGCTCTTGACGAGTTCCAAGTTACATATGAAGCTATTCCCAATGGAAGTGCTACAATGGATGGAGCTGGAACTTATGCTGATGGTGAGACTTGTAAAATTAAAGTTAATGTAAGTGCAGGTTATACTCTTGGAGATGTTCTTGTTGATGGAATTAAAGTTCCATTAAATAGTCAAAATGAGTATAGCTTTGTTGTTGAAAAGAATATTAAGGTTACTATAAACTGTGATCTTATTCCTGAACCCGATAAGTTCACATTAACTGTTAGAACTGATACTAATGATACTACGCAAGGTGGTGTAGGAATCGGAAGTGCTAAGAATTTAGCTACTGATTCTGGAGAATTTGTTGATGGTACTACTGCAACGATTCATGCTACAGCGGCAGAAGGTTATAGTTTTGGTGGTTGGTGGAAAGATGGAGTTAAGGTTTCAGATGATGTAAACTTTAGTGTTACTGTTGATGCAACTAAGACTTATATTGCTAAATTTACTCGAGATTCTTATTTAAATTTAGATAAGACTTCTCTTGAGTTTGAAGCTACTGGTGGAACTCAGACAGTTAATGTTACTTCTAATGTCGAATGGACGGTTTCATAATTAGGGGGGGGGTACTAAGATGGCTATTGCTTCTTGGCTTACCCTTGCTTCTAAGAGTGGCACGGGTAATAAAACTGTCAATTTAACTGCCAGTAAAAACCCTGGTGCTAGCAGAACAACAATTGTTACTGTTACTGTCAGTGGTATTACTAAAACTATAAATTGTACTCAAACTGAGCAAGATAAGTTTACTTTAAAAGTTTCTTCTACTACTCTTAATAGCTCTGGAACTGCAATAACGAATATTGGAGAATGTTCTATTGGTTCTGCTTCAAATGCGGGTGTTGCTACAGGAACTTATTATCGTGATACTTTGCAAACAATTACTGCGAAAGCTGCTCCTACTGGGTATAGTTTTGTCGGTTGGTATGAAGGTTCTAATTTGATTTCTTCTAGTTTACAAGTTTCTGTTACTATGTCTGCTAATAGAACACTTGTTGCTAAATATCAAATTAAGAGCTATGTTGTAAATGCAGTATCTGATGATACAACTAAGGGAATTGTAAGTCCTGCTGGTCAAACTGTAGAACATGGTAAGAATGCTACTGTAACTGCTACTAGAAAAACTGGATATATATTTGAAGGTTGGTATAATGGAACTACTAAAGTTACAAATACTAATCCTTATACATTCGCACCTACAGCTAATATTACTTTAACTGCTAAGTGGTCTATTTATAATATATCCAATACTATTAAGATTAGTCCTTCTGGTGGTGGTACTGTAAGTCCTAATCCATTTGTTGGACAAGAAAATGCAAAAATCAATATTACAGCTACTTCTGCAACAGGTTATCATTTCAAACAATGGAGTTATGATGATATAGACTCTGGAGAAATGTATGTTTCAACTGATAATCCTAAAATATTTACAGTTAAAGCTAATAGAGATATTACTGCCGTATTTGAAATTAATTCTTATACAGTTACTTGGAATGCTAATGGTGGTACAGTAAGTCCTGCGTCTACAACTAAGACTCATGGATCTACTTTAGGTACATTACCTACTCCGACTAGAGCAGCTACAGCAGAATATTCTTATACATTTGCAGGTTGGTTTACGGCAGCTACAGGCGGTACTCAAATAACTGCTTCAACTACTGTAACTGGAGATGTTACTTATTATGCTCATTGGACAGCTACTAAACGTTCTTATACAGCTACGTTTAATGGTAATGGTGGTGGAACTCCAAGTCCTTCTACTATTACTAAAGAATATAACACTGCTTTAGGTACACTCCCAACTTGCACTAGAACAGGATATACATTCCTTGGTTGGTACACAGCTTCTAGTGGTGGAACTAAAATTTCTACTACAACTGTTGTAACTAAAGATATTACATATTATGCTCAATGGTCAATTAATAGTTATACTTTAACATTTAATCCTAATGGTGGTACTGTAACTCCAACGTCTAAAGATCTTGAATATAATTCAGCTTATGGTACGTTGCCTACACCTACTAGAGCTTCTGATGCACAATATACTTATACATTCGCTGGATGGTACACTGCTGCAACAGGAGGAACTCAAGTAACTGCTGCCACTAAGATGGCTGCTGAAGACACAACTGTTTATGCTCATTGGACATCCAATACTCGAAGTTATACTGTAAGTTATCAAACAACTTATGGAACTTTGAATAGAACTAGTCAAAGTGTTACATACAATTCTAAAGGGTCTTGTACTTTGACTATGCCTGATAACACAGCTGAATTTACTTATACGTTTGTTGGATGGTATACTGCTGCTAATGGTGGTGGAACTAAAGTTGGTTCTGAATTAACTTTAGAAACTCCTGCAATTACAGGAACTGTTACTTATTATGCTTATGTTACTAGAAGTACTAAATCTTACACTCATACTTTCAATGCAAATGGAGGTGGAACTGTAAGTCCTGCAACTATAACAAAAGCTTACAATACAGCTCTCGGTACATTGCCTACTGTTAGTCGTACAGGTTATACATTTGTTGGATGGTTTGATACATCTGCTGCAAGTGGTGGTACTCAAGCTACAACAACTACTAAAGTTACTGGAACTAAAACTTGGTATGCTAGATGGTCTATCAACAGTTATACGTTTACATTTGATAAGAATGGTGGTAATACTCCTTCTGCTACAACTATAACTAAAGAATATAATACCGCTGTTGGAACATTGCCTACTTGTACTAGAAATGCGGATAATACTTATACGTATGCTTTCGCAGGTTGGTTTGATACTTCCGCATCTAGTGGAGGAACTCAATTAACTACTGCTACTAAGGTAACATCTAATAAGACTTGGTATGCTAGATGGACTCCAACTTATAAAAATTATACTGTTACTTGGAATGGAAACGGTGGTACTCCTAGTAAGTCTTCTAGTTCATTCCATTATAATGATGCTTTAGGTACATTACCTACAGCCACTAGAACAGGATATACTTTTAAAGGTTGGTCTACTTCTAAGACAGGTACAGTAAACGTTAGTACAACAACTAAAGTAACAGCTAATGTTACATATTATGCTGTTTGGACTATTAATTCTTATACTTGGACATTTGACGCAAATGGTGGTACAGGTGATACAACTAAGACATTAAATTATAATGCTACACTTAGTACATTACCTACGGCAAGTAGAGCTTCTACTGCTGCTAATAACTATACATTTGCAGGTTGGTTCGATACTGATGCTTCAACAGGTGGTACTCAGTTGACTACTTCAACAAAATGTACTGGTAATAAGACTTGGTATGCTAGATGGACTGCATCTACTAGACAGTATAAATTGACAGTTACTGCTGGTACAGGTGGTACAGTTAGTGGTGGTGGTACTTATAATTACAATGCGTCAGCTACACTAAAAGCTACAGCTAATTCTGGTTATCACTTTGTTAAATGGAGTGATGATAATACGAGTGCTACGCGGACAGTCACTGTAACTAAAGATGCTACTTATACCGCTACATTTGAACAAGATCCTTATTTGAATCTTGATAAAACGAGTCTTGAATTTGAGGCATCAGGAGGTACTCAAACTGTTAATGTAACTTCTAATGTTTCTTGGACTGTTTCTTAAACTATTAAAAGTTCCGCAACGCTCTGCAAACCCCAGTAGAGAAGGTGATGTGGAAGCGTGCGGAACTCAAAATCTATTTATAAATAATTAAATTGTCATTATTATGGTTTCAAATTCTTCTTTAGATGAAAGAGCAACTGCTGTTGAAATTGGTGGTTTAGTTGATGGAGTTGGTGCTCCTGTAATGCGTGCAGCTTATTCTTTAAAAGCTAAACCTAGCTGGATTACGTTATCTGCTGTTGAGGGTACTGGTAACTCACAAGTTGATGTTACTGCTCCTGTTTATAAAGGACGTGAAGGTCGTTCAGGATCTATTACTGTAGCAGTTGAAGACTTAACGGAAGAGGTTGCAATACAACAGTCAGGTTCTAACATTTGGGATGTTACTACTCAATCTTTAGCTTTCATTAAAACAGGTGAAGCTAAGAAGTTTACAGGTAATGCTAACTTGGCTTCTATTACGTTTGCTGTTGATTCAGATGCTTCTGCTTGGTTAACTGCCGGTAAATTGATTGTAAATGAAGCTGAATATAACTCTGGTGCAGCTATCAAAGGTGATCCGGGAGCAAGTGATGTTTATGCTTTCGAGATTACGTTTACTGCTGCTGCTAATCCAACAGTTAATACTCGTACCGGACATATTACTGTTAATGGGCAGAAATATACTGTAACTCAAGCTGCTGGTGATGCTACGTTATCTGTATCTCCGACGTCTTTGACTTTTGCAGCTGCTGGCGAAACTAAACAGATTACGATTACTACCAATACTGCTTGGACTATTTCATAATCTGTATTTAATTTGAATATTGTGGGTCTAGTGGGTACTAAGGTATCTACTAGACCTTTTCTTGTATAAACTAGTTAATCATTAAACGTAATTATTATGGCTAAACCTAGTTGGATTTCTGTTAGTCCAACAAGTGGACAAAATGACGGTAGCATTCAAGTTACTGCTGCCGAAAATACAAATGTAGTGAATCGATCTGGTGCAGTTGAAGTTACAGGAGGGGGGATTACTAAATCTATAGATGTTTCTCAAATTCCCGGTGGCTTCTATTTAAAAGAAGTTGCTATCATTGGTAATACTAAACCACCTTGTCGTGTTAAAAGTACTGGAAAAGTTCAAGAACTCAATGCCGCAAATGGTTATAGAATTACTATGACTGAAACTTTTGGCATTACTATTGAAATGGATTATCTTGGATTAGGTACAGGTACAGTTGTATTTAGAATGGTTTTTAGTAAAGATCTTACAGCTAAAGAAATAGGTATGGTTAGTGGTGAAGCTTTATCTCCATATATTAATTGTATGATTAATCAAACTTATCATACTCAATTAGTATTTAATTTAGGTAACGGTTATCCAGAGATTTCTAATGGTGATAAAGTTGCTATTACAGTAAGCGCTTCATCTACAGAGAATTTTATAATATATTATGCTAATGAAGCTATATAATGGAAGATACATTATTATTACAGCTATTTCAATCTATTAGTCTTGTATATATCGCAATTGTATGTTTAACTACTTATGGTATTATACAAACTATTCAAAACATTTTTAAAGCTAAAGTTTCTAGAAAAGCTAAAAGTATTATTACTTTAATTGTTGGTATTCTTACTGCAATCCTTTATGTATTTAAACTAGATGCTTCACTTGAAACAGTATTGCTTTCGTTTCTTATTTCTACGTTTGGATATGATTTGATTCTTAAACCTATATTTAAACGTATTACTCAGCGTTTTGCTGATTCTAAAAGCGTATAATCGCGGACTAATGAAGTACTATTACTAATCGTTTTAGTGCTTCTTTTTGTCGTATAAGGGAAAATCATTGCTCGCTTATATCATCGACTAAACGTTCTATTAATGATTTAAATTTCCCAGTATGACACCTGTGACTTATACCAATTTGAATAAACTCTTGTTAATTAGAGATATTCAGGATATTGCTAAAACTTATATCAATGATGATAGAAGTTATCGTTGGATTTAGAAGAATAAAATTGCTGATGTTTATCATATAGGTTATGTTACTTTTATGAATTACATTAGTGTTCCCTCCATTAATGCGAAAATTGATGAGGCAATTGCTAAAAGAGAATCCTTGAATACAAAATTCAAGTATTGATATTAATGTTCATGTTATAAGTCTAATTCTTATCATTGCTGATTATAGTAATATATTTGTTGTGCATCTCAATGTCGAGGTGCATTAAAACAAATAATTATTATGACTAACGAAAATGAAACTGGGGTTAAAGTTCCGAAGGGACAAATTAACTACAACACTGTTGCAGGTTCTCTAGGTCTTGCTGCTTTTGCAGGATTGGGTTTGAAAAATTGGTTTGGTGGGGCTTGTGGTAACAATCAAGTTGCTGGTACTGCTGCTTTCGCTGAAAGTCAATTTGTTTCTAGTTTAATGTCTGAATTAGCTAAAGAGAAGTCAGAAAGATATGCTGATTCTGTTGGAATCAATACTTTCAAAGAGGCTTTGGCTTTAGTTAAAGAAGAACGTGAGACTAGACAAGCTAATGACAGAATTACTTTCGAAACTCTTGCTCGTTTGGATAAAGAGTCTGCTCTTAACAAACAAGATATTGAGTGTTTCAAGAAAGAAGTTGCTCGTGAGTTCTTAGATGTTAGAGGTGATTTGAAATCTGCTATCGCTCTTGAAGCTGAACGTCGTAAAGCTGCTGATGATCAAATTTTTGATTATGGTCAGTGTAATTACGTTCGTTATATCAAGAAGATTGATGCAACTCAAATTTGTCCGGTAGTTGAAATAGCTGCTCGTGCTGCTGGTCCTGCTGTACCAGATCCGAATGCTACAACTCCTGCCGCTAACGCTTAATCTTAGAGCAATATGAATAATTCAGAACTTGTTGCAGTAGCTGTACGTAAATGGCTTACTCCTATAGTTAAAACTATTGGTGGTGGAATTAAGATTCCTGTTACTTCAGGTATTGGTAAATTTATGAGTAGTTTCTTTGGTTTAGATCTATCTACTTATAATGTTCTTAATGAATTAGATTTTATTATTGAGCCTACACTTGATTATATTATTAAGCCTCAATTGGCTAAGTTATCTAAGTTCATTCCAGATGAACAGATACCTAAAGTAGTTAATAGTTATCTTGATTCAGCTATAACTAAAGCTACTGCAAAAGGTTCTGTAAATATCTTTGGTTTTGAATTTGAAGCTACGGCTTTTCAGAACCTTAAACGTGAAATTGATAACTCTCTTAAAAATAATGTAAATCATGATGAAAGACCCGCATGAGCATACTGAAATGCTTCACGAAAACGAAGATGTAAGAAAGAGGGATTGTCGAAAATATAAAGAACTCTACGGTAAACATTTTACTAAAGACTTATGTGAATGGGCTGTTTCTAAAATGGAAAATCGTAATGGCACTCATCATCATTATACTTTAGAAGAAGTTAAAGAGATTTGGCATAAGTATAATATGAATGATATTCACAATGCTAATTGGCATGATGTTACCTACGTGATGAATATGGCATACGCTGATTTCTATGGTCGCTTATTTACTGAGCATCATGAATGTGCTATTTATGCTTATTTATTCCTCACTGATCCCGATGGATATGAAGGTATAGCATTCCAAAGATGGCTTTCTGATATTAAGGGTAAAGATGAAGATATTCCTTGGAAGAAGTTCATACAATAGCATTTAGTCACAGATGTTATTTATATTAAGGCAATTTTAATTATTCCTGATCCGACTGCTAGTTCCGCTAGTAGTCGGATTTTTTTGTTTATAGTAACTTTCTAAATACACAAATATGAATTATAAAACAAATTGTGTAATGAGTGGTATTTTTATTGCTATATTAAACTTGATTGGTGTTATCGTTTCATCTATAGGTGTTGTCTTCGTTAAAGAATGGATTGCTAAAAAACGTCGTAAAATTACAACTAATATTCTAGCATCTAAAGCTGAATGTTGGATGCAATTAGATAAAATAGCTTCTAATGTTAGGAATGCTCTAAATGCTAAAGGTGTTTATGTAGCATACTTTCATAATGGTGGTAAATTTTGTAATGGTATTAACATGGATAAATTTACTGTTATTGCAGAAGATTATGATATTAGTATAACAAATCCTTATAAAGTTCGTTATAATAATGTTCTTACATCTATAATGCCTTATACGATTCTACGTTTATATAGAGATAGCAAGTATGTATTTCGTATGAGCAATCTTACTAAATATCATTCTAGTATGTACGTTGGTGATCTTAAATCGAGAGATTGTAATACTGCTGTTAGTATTCTCATTAGAGATCTTAAAACTGATATGCCTATTGGATTTTTAAGTGCTGAGTTTGAAAATGATTTTGAACCTAGTACTGATATGATGCAAATATTTTGGAAAAATCACAATCGTATTTCTCGCAATATGACTATGGTTATAGATGCGACAGAAGACACTCATAAAAACTAATATACCATGACAGTTATTTACGCAAGAACTGGTTTACCGCCTAGGTGTGGTAGGGGTTCAAAAAATCTAAAGAACATTATCCGAGTTACTAATAAATATGTTAATTGTGGTCCTTGGCATGGAGTTGTTCCCGTTAAGAATCGTCCTATTATAAAAGGTTCTAAACCGGATATTCCTATACTTGAACTTTCAACTAATCATATGAAATTTATCCCTCGTGGTGAAACTAAAGAATTAGGTATTTCAACTAATAAAACTTGGCGAATTGTTTAATGTATTACTATGGCAACACTTAATCAACTAGGAAGTAAAATTTCTAATATATTAGGTAAGCCGGGTGATCATAGCATTCAAGAAAGAGCAAAGAGTGCATGTAAGTCGCTCTTTGCTACTTTTATTCGTCAAAGTATTGAACGTAATGGTGTAGATGAGGTTCTTAAAGTTAGCTTTAATGTTCCTTTAATCTGTATTCCGCTTACTGATTTAGAAAATACCTATGCTGGAATTGGTGCTAAAGATATGATTCTTACTACTGAGCATCGAGTTCCAACGCCTTTACGTATGCCTAATGATGCACCATTTCTTCATGTATATACACAACATGATGATGGTAGTTTTATTACATATAAATACGCTAGTAATAGCATAGTTCCTCTCTTGACCACAGTCTATTCCCCTACTGGGGTTTGGGGGGTTTATCAAGTCGTTAATGGTAAACTTAAAATTATCATCAAAAATACTCTCAAAAACTTTGAGATTGATGCTAAAAATTATAAGTTTGTAACGATTGTGTTTGTAGCTGAAAATCCTGAAGATGTTATTACTATGTATATGGAAGATGATGGTCAAGATATTGAACTTCCACTTCCAGCAGATATGATAGAAAGAATAACATATGAGGTTCTAAGAACTGAATTTGGTATTAAGCCTACAGAACATGAAGTTAAGATTATTAGTGATAGCACTTATGCCCCTAATGATCCTAATGGAACTCAACGTTTAATCCATAATAAAGTAGAATAAACTATATGGAATCTATACACTATTACCACGACTATCAAGAGTATTGCTATAATACTATTGAGAAACTTAGTAAAGATTTGCATAATACTTATGTTAGACGTAATAATCTAGCTAATATTTGTTATGCTAATCTGAATCTACTTGAATCTAATAAGATAACTAAAGAGTTACTTGATAATATGATTCTAGGTAAGAAAGTAAAAGGAGTTAAACTTCTTAGAAAGCTTGATTGGAGTAACGAAGCTAAAGCAGTATCTCTTCGTATTACTTATAATCGATTCGCTTATCTTTGTACAGTTCGTATTCCTAAACTACTTGCGATTATTAGATATTATGATTGGATGTGTCGTATTCCTCATAGTATTTTTAATCAGATTCAACGAAGTCTTAATAAGAGTCTTATAGAAACTCTGATACGTGGTGGTAGTGTTTCACTTGGTACATATCTTGGTACTTATCAAGTACAACGTGCTGTTGCTAGAGAATCTGTTGATTGGGCTGCATCTTTTCGTCTTAGAGATGAAATGATTGCTGCTGGTATTGAAGTTCAGAGCTTTCTTAATCCTTATGGTAAGAATTGGAAAGTTAAATCTGATAATCCTTATTATTGGTTCTGTAAATGGATTCGTCATAGAATGGGTGTAGATGTTGTACCTAATCAAATATTTTATAAATATCATCCTACTCATTGTCATATTAATATTAATACTGATAGTAAGATTACTAAGTATAAGACAATAGAGGAAGTTATTAAAGCTGATAATCTTGCATTTGACGCTAAACTTAAATATATTCGACAGCATGATCCTACTATTATGGATAGGTATCCTCATGCTAAGAGTAAACGTGAACGTACTAAAAACAATGAAGTAGATGAATACATTAGACCAAAATCTGATTAGCTCTAGTGTTGTTATTCATAGGATTATTGAAGATTATGATGTTCATTCTATGGATTTCATTACTCGTATTCCTACTTGGATATGTGAAGCTCTTGCTGATTTAAATATTCAGCAACATTATATTAACATAGGAGAAACTATTGATTTTGATGATTATCGTTGTGAACTCCCTAAAGGTTGTAAAAATGTTCGTCTAGTTACTATTGGTGGAAAACGTGCTGATTTTACTACTAATCCTGCTCCATTTGAGCATGATAGTGGAAACTATATACCACTTGCCGTTTCGTTTCCGATAGGCTGGAATCTAACAGAAAACGTTGTTTTTGACTTCATACGAGCCACTAGAGAGAGTTTATACACTTACTCGATTAACGGATCGTATTTGCATCTGAATGTCAGAAAAGGCACGTTAGGGCTGTTATATCATGGATTGCCAATGACATTAGACGAAATACTTAAAATCAATGTTCCTCTTATACCTAATAATGATGTTCTTATTGATGCTTTAAAGAACTTCATTATGATGCGTATTCTTCAACGTAATTACCGCCATCCAGTTATGAATCTAAAAGAAAGTAATCCTTACATTAATCCAGCATTAGCATACGATAATGCTAAAATAAAAGTTCGAAATGCTTGCAATAGGCTTACTAAAGATAAACGAGATGATTGCAGTAAATCTATGTTGAACTTCTTCTTAAACATGAAAAACCGTTATGTGAATTAATTATGAATATAAATGATGGTTTATATCCTAATGCTAATCCCGGTGCAGTCAGAAATGGTGTTAAATCATTTGCATTAAATATAATGTATAATGATGATGGTAATACTCTGATTAACGAGAATGGTTTTGAGGTTTATAAAAAAGACTTAGACGTCTACGGAACTTTAGTTGGTAAAATTGAAGTTCCGTTAGGCGTCATTTTGTTTTTTAAAGGTACCCCCGATAAAATAGTTTATATATATCAAATAACTAAAGGTAAAGATGATATTAAAACTATTGTATTTCAAGGTAACTTTAATTTTACTATAGATCATCCTATTAGTGGTACATTCACATATATTGATGAAACTAATTTATTTATAACATTTACTGAAGGTGTATCTAGTGATAATGAAACTCGTATTCTATATATTACAGAAGCTCAAAGTAAATATAAAGGATATATTAAAGATCCTATTATTAAAGATAATGTTACTATAATTACATTTAAAGAAGACTTTGAATATATTCTTAATCTCATTCCCGATATAGTATTTCCCACATTAGACGTTAATATTATTGCTGGAGGTCTTAAAGCTGGAGGTTATCAATTCGCAACATCTATTAAATTACATGATGGAACATATAGTGATTATTCTCTATTATCTCCTGTATATTATGCCGCTCCTGATTATGGTGAGAACATTGCTATAGGTGATGTAACTAAAAAGGGATTTAGATTTAAATTTAGTAAAGCAGGTACTTACAAATTAGCTATAGTATATAAAAGTCCTACTACAGAAGAATGTTATGAAACTTTTGAAATTAATATTCCATCTATTAATAGTACTTTTGATTTTACTACTATATCTAAGATGAAATCTATTTCTATAGATGATATAATTATAAGTAATACCGCTTATACTAAAGATGAAGCTCAAACATCTTTTGATGGTTATCTTCTTAGAGGCAATGTTATTACTCCTGAATATAAAGATATTACTGATTTCTTCACAAGTATTGATGGTGAACTTCTTCTTCAAAAAATTAAAATTGATTTTGTTAAGTTTGCTGAATTTAGTGGTGTAAAAGATTTTGTTAATACTTCTATTACTCCTCATAGTGGAAGTGGTAAAGTTGGAGATTTCTTTAAATCTAAAGATATATCTAATAGTGGTTCTTTTAAGGAAGATGAAGTTTATTATTTCTTTATCACTTTTATAGATCATAAAGGTAAATATATAAATAGTTTTCCTATTAAAAATTCTCGTGGAACTTATGCTCATATAATCAATGCTTCTAAAACTAAAACTCTTGATTTGTATGGAGCTAAAGTTAATATGAATACTTTTGTTTCAGCTTTTAATACTAATACTAATATTACTAAATTTAAAAATAGTATTAAGAGTTATGCTATTTATTATGCTAAATCTACACCTGAGATTTCAAACTGGATTTCTCAATGTCTTACCATTCGTGATATAGGTACTAATGATGTAATTGGAGATAATTATGAAGACCCTTTTAGATCCGCAAGTCGTTTTAGGTTATATCCTATTGAATATCTTGTTACTAATACTGTGTTACCTTCATTCTACATTAAAGGTCTTAGGTATAATAAAGAAGCTAAAATATGCCTTAATAATTATGAAGGTGGTTCTGGTACTGAATGGGGAAATGACGCTATTCATCAAGCATGGAATGCAAGAGATAGAGCTAGATTAAATTCTCTTATTCAAGAAAATCTTCTTAATGGCAAGAATCTTAATACTCCTGATAAATCAATTAATGCCGGTGAATATTTAGGTGCTTTTGATAGGCTTAGTAAATATACTAAGAAGACTGATATGCCTAAGACCAGTAAAGATTTTAATATGTTTACTGATTGGGGAGATCATATCAAAGGCCCTTGGGAATCTGGAGATCTTGTTCATTCTATTCTTGATACAGAAACTACAGATATTGCGAATAATGCTCCATATCCTACAATTCTTAATGCAGATTTTTATCCTATTAATAATAGTGCTATATCTAATGCTGGATGTGATAGTAGTTTCAAATTAATTAATGGTTCTACTATGCTTCAAGAAAATATCTTTGGATTAGCTAAAGAAGGTACTGATAGCGAAGGTGGAACTAGTTTACCTAATGAGTCTCTTACGGATATTGTTTATAAACAAGCTGATGAAGAAATTGATGGTATTAAACGAGATGTAAGAACTCAAACTAGGGTTATTTCTGTTATAACTAAGGATGATGATTCTGATAGTTATAGGCAAGAATTAACTACTATTAAAGAGAAACTTATATACGCCAATGGTTATAATAACGCTGAATATTTAAAACAAAATTCAGAAGGCACTTGGGAAGTTATAACAGATGAAAAAGAAGCTACTATAGTTTTAAGTAGTGAAATTACTGTTAAGACTCTTACAGCTGAAGAATATAATTCTATTATTATTGAAGTATCTAATAAAGATGATTCTAATTGGATTCTTCTTTATAATGAGAATAAAAAATATTATAACTTTGATACGTTTACTATATTTAATAGAGGTATTGTAGATTTAAATCGTTATTATGACGTTAATACAATTCCTGTACCTGATTTATTTAATTTATCTTTAGTTGCTGCATCTAGTATATATCCTATAGAGAATACTGATGAAATTATTCTTATTGGTGATACATTTCCAGCCTGTGTTACTCAACGTTGCACTTGTCCTTCAAATAAATTCAATAATGTTGGAGATGCTACTCATCATAATAATAATATCTATCATATTCATCGTATGATTATTACGTATTATATTAAAAGTAGAATGAATTTTCTTGCACTTCATAGTGGTAAAAATGTAAATAGTTCTATTATTAAATATAAAGGTACTACGGCTAATAATAATTTTTCTGGTAAAGCTAATAAATTTAATATCAATACTATTATCAATAAATTCACAAGTGGTCTTAGTGAGGAATATGCACCTCATACTATGGATATATATCCGACTACTTTTGATTATGATTCTATTATTGATTTAGGTTATAGAGATTATGTTATTGATAACTTTTGGCATACCGAAGATGGAAGTGCTTATGATGTTGAAATGAATTGGAAAGGTTTCAATGATATTACTCAATTTAAATCTACCGATAATCTAAAAGATACATTTGCTGCTAGAATTATTCGTTCTAATGTTAATAATATGGAATCGAATGATATTGGTTGGCGTAAATTTAAAGCTGATTCTTATAAAGATATTCCTATTACTAAAGGTTCTATTGTAAATCTTTTATCAGATGCTAAATCTCTTTATATTCAAATGGAACATACTCTATTTGTAACATCTGTTAAAGATAGTCTTAATCAAGAAGAAGATGGGACTTATATTGGTACTAGCGATATTTTTGAAAGAACTCCTATTGAAATTATATTTAATAATACCGGTAAAATTGGATGTAATAATAAGTTTTCTTCTATTATTACTCGATATGGTTATTTCGTTTGTGATAACTTTACAGGTACTATATATCATGTTAAAGGTGAATCAGATGTATCTAATATTTCATCTATAGGTCTTCAAGGTTGGTTTAAAGAATATATTAAAGAAAATGCTATTAATCCTCTAAATACTAATGGTAATTTCTTTATATTCGATGATTATAATAGTCGTATAATGTTTGTTTCTAATAATCCAGATAATACTTATACGATTTCATATAATCTTAAGACTAATCTTTGGATTAGTTTTCACTCTTATAATCCTATTATTACTTGGTCAAATCGTTTAGGTACATTTGTTGTTGATATAAATAATACTAAGATTTATAAGATTAATGCTCCTAATAAGTGTATATATTTTGATAATAAGATAATGCCATCTATTGCTCAATTTATATATAATGAAGAACCTCTTGTTAGTAAGTTATTTAATCATATTGAATGGAATAGCGCACTTGTTCATAATTGGAATCATCTTACTGCTGATAAGATTAAATTCTTATATGATAAGACTATTGATTATTTAATGATTAATACTGATACTCAAAGTACTGGTATTCTTCCAATGATTCTAGATGAAACTTGGTATGATGATCATACTCTTAAATATAAAGCTGGACGCTATTTATGGAATCTCATAGAAGACCATATAGACAACGATAGAGCATTTCAAATTCTTAACCCATCTAATATACCTTTTGAAATAGATCGTCTCTTAGGAATGAGATATGAGCCTAAAGCGTGGTATGAATATAGCAAGATTCAGAATCAATTCGGGTATATAACAATGGTGTACTTAAATTGTTTTATTGATACTACTACTAACGAAGATATTAATGAAACTGATGTCAATGCTATCATAGATAAGTATTCAGATAATATTGATATTACTAGTAAAGATTCTAATATCAAACAAGCTGAACTTAGATTATATGATATTAACGTTGTTGTTACTAAGAATACTAGATTATGAACTTAGAGGAACTCTGTAGATCCCGGTAGGGAAAGAGCTTGTGGAAGCGAGAGGAACTCTGTTAATATACTAAGTATGCCTAAAAGTAAAACTAAAACTAATAATAATGATAGAGAATATGTAAATAGACGTCTTGCTCTTGCTAGAAAGTTCTATGATTACATAAATGCTTTTGAAGATGATTATGCAGATAATAGAAGTAGAAGAATAGCTCGTGAAAATAAGAATTCTTCTGATTTTATTATTCCTGATAGTGATTATCCTGATCATTTAGTTTCACGAGCATTACAAGCTATGTTTGAAACTGAATATGGTGCAGCTTTATTTGAAGCTAATGGAGATAGATATTATAATTCGGATGATGATAGTATTTTACTTACTAAAGATCAACATGGAAATTCTATTTCTCCAATGCGTATTAAAACAACTCCTTTGCATGATATAATTGGAGCTGCAAAGAAAGTTAAAGGTTCTAATATTGATAAAGCTCTTGCTTTAGCTTATACTGAATCTACATTTGGTGTTAATCCTCATTTACGAGGTTTTCTAGGTCGTAAGGGTGAGACTTCCAAAGAAGATGTAACTAGAACGATGAATGAAAATCTTAAAGCCTATAATGAAAGTGATACGTATAATCCTGCTCAGTTATTAGGATTAGATCATATAGATCCTGATAATGTTACTAAAGTTAATACGTATTTATCTAAATTAGTTGGTAAAGACGCTAATGCTAAAGAGTTATTCGAATATGAAGATGATGGCTTTGGTGGTAAAAATATCAATCTAACTCGTAAAGGTGAAGAATACTTTGGTAAACGCCTTAATAATTGGTTAAGTGAAGGTAAACTACCTAATGCTTTAGTAAATGGTATGATTAATGCCGAGAACTATGTTGAATCTTATGATCCTACTATTCAAGCTTTAAAGTATTTTCAAAAGAATCCTGTTAAATATAATAGTTCTGTATATAAAGCCGAAGATGCTGGTCAAGATATTAGTAAAATGTCTGATGCTATGAAAAGCATTATTGGTCTTAGAAAACATAATCCTGAATTAGATATGTGGATAGAAAAGAATAAACGTTATGGTGGTGCTGTTAAAACACTTAAAGGTAAACGTAAACATTATGATCTAGGTGGAGCTAGAGATAATGTTAATAATGTAACCGGAAGTCATTGGGGTGCTACTAAAGGTATTCAAGGAGCTGAAACTAAAAGTGGTTTAGCCAAAGGTCTTGGAATTGGTTCTACGGTAGGTGCCGCAGCAGGAAGTATAGTTCCCGGAGTAGGAACTGCAATTGGTGGTGTTATCGGTGGTATTATCGGTGGTGTTTCTGGTTTAATTAGTGGTATTTTTGGCGGACGAAGAAAAAAACGTAAAGCTAGAGAAGCTGCTATTAGAGCAGATATTACTAAGAATTATGAGCTTGGTCAAGATGATATTCGTATTGATCAACAGGCTTTAAATGATGTTACAATTAATACAAATCCTATAGATATTTATGGAGATAATCCTATACCTACAGGTAATACTCAAACTGTTAGTAATCAATATAATATGATTGGTGTCCCTACAAAAGAAAATTATGAATTTGCTTTTAGATGTGGAGGTAGACGTAAAAGATATGCTGATGGAGGTTCTATAAATCAAGTTGCATCTAATGCAGCAATAGTTGAAGGACCTAGTCATGAACAAGGTGGTGTTCCTTATGGAGCAAATGCAGAAGTGGAAGGTGGTGAAGCAATACTCAATGGAAGTAATGCTGATTATATATTTAGTGATACTCTTAAGCTAGGAGATAGAACTTTTGCAGATATTGCTAAACCTCTTATGTTACATAAAGGTTATCTTGAAGATAAACTTGCTAAAAGTTCTGTAATGCTAGGTGGTCTTTTACGACTTACAGATCGTAGTACTTATGCTATAGATCGTAACACTAATGCTCGTAATACTGAAAAGCAATCTGCTAGACACAATAGACTTCTTGCTGAAATTAATGGAGTTCAAACTGAATTGAATAATCTTTATAATCAACAAGAAGCTATGAAAGCTGAAGCAGGTGATACAGCAGAACCTAAGCAAGAATTTGCTCTTGGTGGTTCTATATTTGCTTGTGGAGGTAGACGTAAATATCCTACTGGAGGTTTAGCTATTCCACCTTTACAATCTATAGCACCTACTCCTCAATTTGCTGAAATGGATATTCAAACTGTATCTCCTATTACACCTACTGTAAACACAGGAGCTATGAGTGGTGCTACAATGGGAGCTAATATAATTGCTAATTTTATGGCTCAAGATGCTATGAATAAACGTCAAGCTGTTGTATCCGGATTACCTCCTCATATTAAAGATGCTGTGCTTAGTGAAGTTGGTATGAGATGTGGTGGAAGAGTTAAGAAAGCTGATGGTGGTTCTGTTCAAGTATCTCCTTTTAGTGATTTAAATATTCAAGTTGATAATCCAACTAAACAGATGATTAATCCTAATCCTTATCTTATGCCTCCTATGATACTTAGAAGATGTGGAGGTAAAACTAAACGTTATGATTTAGGTGGATTTATTTCAGATGAAAGTGGTAATCTAATAGGTACTGCTGGTAATCTTATAGGTAGTCTTATGCAAGGTCGTAGTAAACGTAAACTTGCTAAGAGCATTTCTGATATGCCAATTCCTAAAAGAGAATATCTTGATAATGTAAATCTTGAATGGGATATAAATACTGATGCTGCTAGAAGAGAAGTTATTGATCAAATTTCTGCTATTGAAGATTTTGTTAAATCTAATTCATCTAGTGCTTCTGTAGCAAGACAAGCTATGCTCAGAGCTAGAAGTAAAGGAGCTAGTACTTTAGGTAAACTAAAACAAGATGAGTTAATGCAAGAACTTAATATTAGAAATCAAGCTCGTCAAATGAATGCTGAAATTGCTGCTAAAAACAAACAGATTAAATACGAGAATGAAGTTGATGCTTTTGAGAAAGCTAATCTTGCTGCTTCTTTATTAGCTGAAGGCAATACAGATATAAGAGATGCTCTTGTAGGTTTAACAGGAGATATTCAAAAAATGCTTAATGATCATACTCTTCTCAATGATAAGCGTAATTCTAATATATTACATCTATTATCTAATGATAAATCTATAGGCTTCTTAAAGAATTTATCCAATAAACAAATATCAAGACTCTTCGGTAAAGATGCTGTAGCTCTTAAAGGTAAAAGATGTGGTGGTAAAGTTAAGAAAAGATATGGTGGTAAAAGATGTGCTTAATTAACTGCTGTTATAACTCCGGATTAACGTCCGGAGTTTTGTTGTATATACAAATTTAATTCTTATGGCAATCATAAATAGTATTGAAAATATAGTTGTTAAGTCAGGTAAAGACTTTAAACGTAATGAAATGCAAGATATGTTTACTCCTCGTGCTAGAATGATGGATCAAAATCTTGCTGTTATGTCTTCTTTGCAAGAACGTGCTATTCGAAATGAAAATGCATATAATGAAATGGCAATTAAGATGTCTGAATATAATGCTATTCAAGGTAAAGATGAAGAAGCTCTTGCAAGTAAAATAGATGAAACTCAAAGTGTTATTAAAGAGAAAGTTGATGAAGATGGAGGTTGGTTCTTTGCAGATACTGCTGTTTCAGATGGTGCTCGTAAATTTTTAACTGATGAAGGAGTTAAAACTATTCTTGGCAATAAAGCTCAATTTGATGCTATGATGCAAGCTAATGAACAATCTGATGCACCTGAAGAATATAAAGCCGCAAATAGAGCTATGATTCTTGAAAGATTCAATGAAGCAGGAGGTAGTTTAGGAGGTAATGGTAAACAATCTATTAGTGCTTTTGGTACAGCTCTAGGTAAAGGTCATGATCGTTCTGTTTATCAAAAAGAGCTTCTTGAAATGATGAAAGCATGGAAAGCAGATAAACGTTCTGTATTCAATGCTCAATTTATTAATGATGTAACTGAATTGATGAATGGTGCTAATACAGATCCTAAAGTTCAAGCTGTTGCTCAAAAGATTATTGCTGGTAGAGGTGGTAATTTATCGGGTGTTCTAACTCGCGATACTACAATTGAATCTGTAAGTGAAGATGAAATTCGTGAAGTATTTAGTGCTGTTCTTGCTAGTAAACCTGAATTTAGAACAGCTATGGCTAAAGAAGCTGAAATAAATAAATGGCTTAATAGTAAACAAGGTGGTACTAATGATCAACTTGTTACTGATATGATTAAACAACAAGTTGCTACTGATCCTCGAATGCAACAAGTAATGTTGATGAACTCTAGTTTTGCTAATTTGACTTCTTCTCAAAAGCAAATTGCTATGAGTGACCCTCTAGTAATGCAACGATATTTAGAAGAAGGTACAATGCGCTCTATGCCGGAGTTAATGCAAAAAGAAGGTGAAACTGATGCGGATTATCAAGAACGAATGGGATTAACTTATAATAATGCTTATACTCAAAATAGTATTAGTGCATTGTTGAATATGGCTAAAATAGGAGCTTATACAGCTATTGAAAGTAAGACTGATACTAAATGGTTCGACAATCTATTACTTGATTCTCTTAAAGCTAAAAGAGAGCAACTAGAGAAGATTAAAGGACAAATGACAGAAGCTATTGGATTCACTAGAGCAAATCTTCCAGCTAATACAATGATGTCTATAGTAGACGCAAATATTAAAACAGCTACTGATGCTCTAGATAATGCTAAAGCAACTATGGCTAAATATGCAAATGCTACTGACCCTACTAGTATAAACCTTTATCAACAAGCCGAGAAATCTGCTATTGATGCAGAAAATATTATTAAGCAAAATAATGCTATGCTTAATTCTATTTATAGTCAATTTGACTTAACAAATGCGGATGATGTTAAAAGTATAAATGCCACAGTAAATGATCTTCTTGATGTTAAAGGTTCTTTATCGAATGATGTAAATAAAAATAAAGCTAAAAATATAATTGCTAAAGCTGAAACCATATCTGATAAAATAGATGTTATAACTGATATTCTTTATAATAGTTATCTTGAAAATAATAATAACTTATTTATCGGATTTGATTTAGTTTCTTCTACAGCTAAAAGTGGTTATGGTAAAAATCCTAATGATCCTAAAGATGAAATTCGTAATATAGTTAGACAAAGATTTTTAACTACTGCTAAAAATAAAGGTTATGAATTACAAACAACACCTATTACTTTATTTACTCCTATAAGTAATAATAAGGCTGCATTTAGTGATGCCCTTGATGGTATAGGTAGACTACTAATGGATAATATTGGTGTTTGGAATTTTGCTACAGCATCTTTAGGAGATGATCCTACTAAAGCTAAGTTCTTAGAAAAAGTTATAGGTATGCCTTTAACTTCTAGTGAAGATTTTGCTGATATATTTAGTTCTCGTAAAAGTGGTTCAGGTAGTAATGCAGCTTATCAAATATCATCTAAGAATCTATCTATTGGCTCTGATGCTACTGGTAGATTATATCTTAAAGTTACTATACCTGCACAAGGTGAAAATCAAGTACAAAAAGAAGCTATTTTATATACAGACGATGATGGTGCAAATATGGCTCTTAGAGATGCTATGAGAAAAGGTGCGCAATGTTCTTATAATCAAGCTATGACTAATCCATATGACGCTTATCAAAGACAAACTGCTAATGAAATTATGGCATTTAGTGGAAATATTGAAGGTCTTGGTGCTGATTTAGCTGTAATTACTGATCCTAATGCACGTGATTTAAATAGATTTAATATCATTAATAATCAACGTGTAGGAAATATTTCTCAAGCAATTGAAACTATTATTGCAGATAAACGCATTCATGATACCGGAAATTATTATCCTATAACATCTGGTAGTTTTAAGTATAATATAACTAAAACTCAAACCGGTGTTTATAAAGTTAATGTTCAACAATATAATCCTTCTATTAATAGATATGTTGACGTTGAATATAATAAAAATAATCTTAATTTCGCTTTTGAAAATGATGATGCTTTACGCAGAAATCTTCCAGCATTAGTATATAAACTTAATCATGCTAATGAACTTAAAGATAATTTTGTTCCTACTCAGTATCTTACTCCTGAACAAAAAGCTGCGTATAATGTAAACTTTTGGTCTAATGATGTATTAATGTTAAATAGATAATATGCCAAACGATAAAATATATCAGATGATGCCTTTATTTGGTGAAGATGGTAGAATTCATTATACAGATGAAACTAAATCTGCATTCGATCAAATCGGTTCTCAATCTCCTGATAATCGAATGAGTAATAAAGAATTTCTAAATCTTACTAAAAGACATAATGGAAATATAGGTATTACTCCTACTAATTATCGTAATTATGTTGAAAGTCGAGCAAGAAATCAATCTACTTGGGATAGAATTGGTAATGCTCTTGTTCAAACTGTAGGAGAAATAGTTGGAGGTACAATTGAAAGTGCAGGTTCTATACTTGCACTTCCTTCTAAATTATTTGGAAATGATGAAGCTTATACTCGTAATTTTTTAGAACAAATAGGTAATTCTATTAATGAAGGTACTAGAGAAGCATTTCCTATTTATATGACTGAACAAGCTCAACAAGGTAGTTTATTCGATCGTATGAAAGGTGGTGGATATTGGGCTTCTATGGTTCCATCTGTTTTAGGTAGTGCCGCTAGTATAATGTTACCTGCACGTGGGGCTTCTATGTTATTAGGTAAAGCTTTTAGACAAGCTGTGAATCTTGGAAGTAAATCTAAGTATGCTAAAGATTTATTTAAGTTAGGTACAGAACTTCAAAAGGGTAAAGCTATAGCTAGAGCTAATAAATTAACTGATATTTATGGTTCTGCTGTTATAGGTCGTATTTTGGATTCTTCTCGTGAAGCTTATAGTACTTATGAACAAGAGCGTCAATGGTTTCTTGATAATTATAAAAACTATACCGAATACGATGAGAATGGCAATCTTATTCTTAAAATGAGAGGTCTTGAAGAAGTTCCTTTAACTAATGAAACTATAGAACGTTTAGCTGATCAATATGCTGATGCTGCTGCTTCAAGAGGATATTGGAGATCTATGTCTAATATAGCTTATGATGTAGTTGAATGGATGAATATTATAGGTACTGCTAGAACTCTCAGTAATGCAACTAGAGCTAATATACGTAAAGCTATGGCAACTGGTGATAAATTTGCTATAGTTCGTACATTAAATGCTATGCCTCAAAATGAACGTAATCAACTTCTTAAAAGTATTGGTGGATTTGCTGCTGGTTCTTTGGCTGAAATGGCTGATGAAATGACAATGAGTATTTCTATGAAAGAAGGTGCTCATTCAGCTCGTAGAGATTTTGGATTACTTTCTGATACAGATGCTCTTGCTGATTTTAGTCAACGTGTTAGAAGTTATCTTAGTGATGCTGATATTTGGACTGAAGGTATTGGAGGTCTTTTAGGTGGTGCTGGAATGCAAGCTGTTATGCCTTACATTGAAAGTAAGTTAAATAAAAAAGGTATTGAAAGAGATCAAATGTATGTAAAAGGTCTTGAAACAGCTGTTGAATCTATGCGTTCTGGACTTGATGATATAGTTGAAGCTTTAGCTAATGGTGATATAGTTGGTGCTAAACTAAAAGAACAAGAAGCTATTCTTAATCAAATTGCAGCTAATCAATTGGATGGTTCTCTTGAATTATATAAAGAGATGCTTAGAAATATGAGTGCTTCTCTTAAAGAAATTCAAATTCTTAAAGATAGACGTGATAGAAATGAAAGTCTTACTGCTGAAGAACAAATAGCTCTTGATAAAGGAGAATCTCTTCTGGCTAATGCTGATTACTTTGAACAAACGCTTAATAAAATAGAAGCTGTTGAAAGTATATATAAAGATCATTTTGATTCAATTGCTAATTCTAATGACAAAAACGAATATGAATATCATAGACGTCTAGCTAATCTTGAAGCTCAAAAGAAACTTAATGAAATTGAAATAGCTAATATTACAGCTAATCCTGAAGAATATGCTAAACGTGAAGCTGAATCTAAAGAATATCTTAATAACTATATTGATAATAAGTATTCTAATGAAACAGAAAGAACTAACAAAAAAGCAGCTCTTAATGAATATGCTAGACAATCTGCTAATTTAGAATCTACTAAAGAAGCTATTAGAATTTATGATGATATAATATCCAATCTTAAAACTAAAATTGATGAGATTGAAAAATCTATTGCTAATGCTTCTAAAGATGCAACACCAGAACAATTATTAGGTCTTAAAATTGCTCTTAAAGGTGCTAATAGTAAACTTGAAAATAATAACAAAACATTAAAGCAACTTCAAGCTACTAGAGATGCAGCAGCTAAAGCTATAGAAGAATTAGATATTAATTCTGATGATAAAGATGCAGCTAAACAAGCTAGAACTATGTTGGCTAATCTTACTAATCCTAAAGAAGCTAAAGAGTTCTTTGATAAACGTAATGTAGCTATCAATGCTGAACTTGATTATTATCTTAATGGTGATGGATATAATAACATTAAAGATGAAATCAAGTTGTATGAAAATGAAATTAAAGCTGCTAATAATAAAGATTTAATGAATGAACTTGATACTTATAAGTCATCTGAATTTTTACAAAAAGATAAAGTTAAATTCTCTGATACTGATGAACGTCTTGCGGCATATGAAGCTAGATTAGCTAGATTGAAAAAACAAGAAGCTGATAATAAAGCCGCAATTGATCGTCAAACAGCAGCAATTAATGCTGAAAAAGAACGTCAGCTTAAACTAGATAAAGATATTAATGACCTTAAAACAGATGATTCATCCGATAAACCTAAAATAGGTTCTGGAACATTTGGTAAATCATATACAGATTTTAAAGGTATTGATAGTTTATCTAAAGAAGCATTTGATGTTTATAATAGTATAATATCTGAATCTCAAGTATTAGATACTCCTATAAGTACTATTATAAATAATAGACTTAAAGCTAAAAATTTATCTTCTAAAGACGCAATGATTCTTAATGAAATTAAAGAATTTAATGCTAATACTGAAAGAGCTTTAGATAATTCTTTTGATACTATGACTATAACAGATCTTAGATGGATTGTTATTAGACTTGCTGCTAAATATTCTCTATTTGATAATATATTTATGGCTCATAGATTCAAATGGAATGATGCTATTACCGGACAAGAAATTGAGTATATACCTAATAAAACTGGAGGTGATGTTAGTGCTGAACTTAATGATTATCTTCAACATTTAAGTCGTTATACAGCACAAGTTCTTAAAGCTAGTGGTAAACCTTTACCTTCATTCTTAGCTGATGAACATTTTGGTCTTGAAGAAACAACTAAATCTGATATTAATAAACTTACTAATAAAATTATTCAAGAAGCTAAAGCAATTCAAACTAAATTTGATTTAATTAATGATACTATAGAAGATAATCTTGGTCGTAAGAATCCTAAATATACATTATATGTTTCTATAGGTGGAGTTGAATATAGAGTTCTTGATACTCCTAATCCACGTAAGGATGCTGGTATTAGACTTGAAGGATTTGAAGGTCAAATTAATCGTTATGTGCTTACTCCTGCTAATATGAGTAATCCTAATGATGATTATATTCTTATCGCAAAGCCTACAGAAAGTTCCTCTCGCGACCAATCCCTGTCCCCTACTGGGGGCTACGAAGCTCAACAGAGTTCTACAGATAAAACAATTGCTTCTAAAGCTGAAGTTACAGAAGATTCTTCTAAAGCTAATGGTATTACTACTGAATTTCAAAGTGATACTACTACTGAAAATCAAAATGATGTACCTATTGAATTTGTAAAAGCCGCAAATCAGCCTGTTATAGACTTTAAAATTGAAGGAGTGGATTTAGAATCCATTAATGAATTTTTAGTGGCTCTATTGAGCCAAAATGAGGCAAATTCAGCCTTATTTGATTCGAATATGCTGAATACTTTACTATTAGTCCCGAAGTTATTAAAACATACTAAAGGTAGTACTAAATATGATAGTGATGCTTTTATTAAAAATCTAATGAATAAATATTTTACTGATGATAAACTTAATAAATCAGAAAAGTTAATTATAGACGCTGCTATTAAATTATCTAATGCAGTATATATAAATATCGATGGTAATAATAATACAATTAGATTAAATAATGGTAGTTCAGTTAAAATGGCTATTGATGTTTTAAATGAATTAAAAAGTCTTTATAATAAAGATTCTGATTGGGAATTAGATATGAATTCAATTAATACTGCTCTTAATGCTTCTTTTGAATCAGATTTTATATCTAAGATGGCTCAAATTCTTACTAGTGATAGTAATTTAAATTCAGATGCTATTGCTATAAGACTTGATGAAACTCTTCGTAATAAATATGCTCTAATTTCTCAAGATTTAGGAGGCATCTTTATTGATAACTTTAATCTCTTTGGTTCTCTTGTTGCTTTCATTAGTGATAGAAGTGGATTTAGAACTACTAAGATTAATTATTATGATCTCGTTAATGGTATGCGTGAATATCGAGGTGATAATTATAAAAATCTTATTCCTGAGATTATGTCTATTATAAATGTTACTAATTTCCTTAAAACTGAATTTGGTAATAGACGTGATTATTATAATGCTAAATTTAGAGAAACTAAAGATAATCTTTATAAAGAACTTTATAATAATTATAATTTCTTTTATGAACTTATAGATACTGAAGCTACTGGAGGTTTACCTCTTAATGAATCCCAAGTAATTGATTTTATTAATCGTACTCCTGAAATTATTAATAAAACATATCATGAAGGTCTTGATATTATTTTCGATCCTAATGGTGCTCCAGAAGATATTTTAAATAATACTATTACTTCTAATCTAGGTATTTATGAAATACTTTCAGATATTAGTAAAGGTGATGAAGTTTCTGTAGTAAGAACTAATCTTGAAGAAAATCCGAATAAAGCTACATATGATATAGTTATTAATCGAAATGGTAAAGAATATAAATTAGGTTCTATTCCTAAACTAGAAACTATTATAGAAGGTATAGCTTATACTGTTGAAGGTGCAAATGGTCAATATTATCCACGTAAATTTGCATTTACCGATGAAATGGCTAATATTTTTGCTGAATATCAAAGAGAGATCTTTAGGTTTATGTTTCATTATGATAGAGCTTTTAAACCTCGTAATAATATATCTGCTAAAGATAGAGAAGACTCTGAACGTAACATGGAGATTATCTTTGATCTATTTAGAAAAGATAGATTTAAACCTCTAATGAATGCTTTTAAAGAACTTATATATTCTAATTTAACTTCTAAGCAAATTAAAAATATTCTTGATAGTGAAACTCTTACTAGTATAGTTGATTCAGAATATGAAGGTTCTACTGATGGTGAAATAGATATTAATAATGTTGCTCTTTCATTTAATCAAGTATATCAAATATGTCTTGATTTATTTCCTGCATTTAGAATTACTAATTCAAATATGCAAAGTATTATAAATGCTAATGGAATTAAGAAACATTTTAATGATTCTATCAATCGTCATGAAATGATCTTTAAAAATAATCAAGCTATACGTAATGATATTCGTATGACTGGTTCTAATATTTTTAGAATAAGTCATATTAGCTCTGGTAGAGTCTTGATTAACGATGAAGCCCGTACAGAAGATAAAGAAACTAAACAAGGATTACCTATTATGCATCATCGTAATTCTTTAGTTGAATCAATTAAACCTACTAAAGATGTTGTTGATTCTAAAGGTAAACCTAGAGTTCAAATTGTTTATATTGATGAAACAGGTATTGCTAGAGATCCTAAAACTGGAGGTATTATTCAAAATATAAATAAATTTTCTAGTAATCATATTGGTGATATATTTATTGGTAATAGACAAGGAATATCTGTTGTTATTCCTCAAACGGATGAGATTAATACTTTATTTCCTACAAGTCCTAATACTATAATGGGATCTATTACTGATGAAACTGAAGAAGCTCGTATTAATAAATTAAATAAATATAATAAATATGTTAGTGATGCTATTAAAGAAATTCTTGCTTTAAATACTGGTAATATAACTGAAGCTAGACTTGAAATTTCTAATAGACTTCAAAATATTATTATATGTAGTGAAAAAAGTTCAGCTACACAAGACGATATTTATTTTCAATCAGGTAATACTGCTGATGGAAGTAAACGTTTTGTTATGATGAAAGCTGTACTTGGTGAAGGTAAAGGCAAAATTGCTTATCATAAATTTATTCAAACTTCTATTGATGGACGTGAAGCAATTATTCATTATACTTCTGGAAATAAACTTGATGTTTCTAACTATAATGGAGCTTTAAATCATCCTAGTTATCCACATACTATATATTATCTTGATACTCCAGCTGATGTTCAAAAGTTTAATAATAAACTTAATAGTATAATTCCAAATATGGTTCGTCAATTTGGTCTTAAAGATGGAGCTGCTGTATCTAAAGATTCTAATGATAGTTCTTATACTACTGGATATACAGATCCAATTACTGGAGATCAATACGAAGATATATATGAATATTATATGGCTACTAATGCTATATACTCTGATGTTGCATATATTAAGAATAAATATGGAGATGTTGTAAGTAATGTATCTATTTCTGGTAATTCACCTATTAAATTTTCTATTGCTACTAAAGCATTTGATAATAATTCAGAAGTTATTCAACGTTTCTATGATCCTGTTGAATTACTTAAAACTGTTCAAGATAATGAGCGCTATAAAGAAGATTGGAGTAGTATTGCAGAACTTTCTAATATTCTTGAATATGAAGCTGGTATAAATCCTGTATATGTTAAGCATACTGTTAGTAGAACTCAAGTATTTGAAAAAGGTGAGGGTTCTGCTCAACCTGTTAAAACTTCTACTGATATTGATGGTTTTTATCGTAATCAATTTAGAATTGATGTTAATTATAATTGGGAACTAGCGAATGAAGAAGCGCATAAAGGTTATTTAACTCGTACTCTAGCGCATGAGATGATTCATACTTATATTATGAAGTTCTTTAATAGTACTATGCGAGATATTAATAATCCTGAAAAACTTGCTCAACGTGAAGCTCTTATTGATTATAATAATAAAGAATGGCAAGCATGGTTTGAAGACTTTACTAAAGCTATTGCAAATACTCGTCAAGAACTTGCTGGTAAAACTGATTTAAATGATAGAGAAAAGTTTTTAAAAGATATGCTTCGAGATGAAGGTATTGTTAATAAATTAATTCAAGTTATAACTAATGAATTTACTAGCATTAATGAATCTATTTCTCGTAAGCTAGAAGCTAGAAAAAATGGAGCTAAAGTTGTAATTAATGGACAAGATGCTATATCTGAAATTATTACTTATGCTTTAACTGATCCTCGTATATTTAGACTTCTTAATGAACTTAAATCTACTACTGATAGAGTTGAAAGTTCTGAAGATATTGAAACTCCTACATTTTGGGATAAGTTTAAAAAAGTATTACTTAATATATTTCAAAAGATATTTGGAGTTATTGATACTAAAATTAAAGCAGATTCATTAATGGAACGTCTTAATGATACTATTAATAGAATTTATAATAAAGATTTTAGAGATATGGATTCTAATGTTACAATTAGTAGCATTCAGTGGAGCTTAGAAGCCCCCGGTAGAGAAGGAGATGTGGTAGAGAGAGGAACGTCTGCTGAAACTACAGTTGAATCTCCTATTCTTATTGAAACTGAAACTAAAGTTCAAACTGAAGAATCTATTGATACTACAGTTGAAGAAGATGAAGATATTGATTGGGATGATGATTATGTTGATATTAAAGGTGATCTTAAATTATCTATGTCTTTATCTGATTCTTCATCTATTGCAACTAATATTTCAAAATATTTAAATGATTCGGTTGCTAGTCTAAATAAAAATACTAACTTTGATGAAACTAATAAACGTATTTGTTAAACGTATAAAACTGATATTATGGGTTTAGATTGTAATGTTATCCCACAAATTAAAGTCGGTGATGAATATGTTGATAGCAAATGTTTTAAAGATCTTTGGGATAGGGCTAAAAAGCTCTATCCTTTTGATGCTTCTAAAGCACGTGCTATTGCTAGAGCTGACTATGAAACTCTTAAATCTACTACATTCACATCCGAGAATGGGGATTGGATTCTTTTACGTGCAATACAGAATAGTAAACTGACAGACGCTCAATTTGCCACTTTTCAGAGCGTTTACGGCAATAATATAGACAGGTTGACTAAAAGTATTACCGTGCCATTAAACGAGCAAGGAGAGCCTGAAATAAGCCAATTATGGAACACTGATATTGCTAAGAAATCTGAAATTCTATATGAAGATGATTATCCTTTTATTGCTGATAGTGAGCAGATGTATTTGAATCGTATTTTTGCTGCTATTGCATTTAGAAGTGAATCTGAATTTAAGAATCTTAATTATAAAGATTTCAAAAATGGTATTAAAATTCGAGATATAATTGCTAAAGCTGTTCTTCAATATGCTTCTAATGCTAATCCGGATTTAGGTTATTTAGGTTATTCAGTTCAACTTAAGAATTATCGTAATCGTAGATCTAAAGAACTTAAAGATGAAGGTAAGAGTATTGCTGAAATAAAAGCTATTGTTCAAGATGAAACTATTTATAAAGAACTTAAAAGTAAAGCTGATAATCTTATAGCTCTTGCTAATCAATTACAAAACCTAGATGATAAGAATATATGGCAGAGTTTCGTTAATTATTATAAAGCTGAATTTATGGCTGATATTAATGATTACGATATTGAAGACCATATGACTATGGGAGAACTTAATGGAGCTACTATGACAGATGAACAAAATATTAATAAATCTTGGAATAGTTCTCTTCAGTTTAAAGTTAATCGTAAAGACACAGCTTCTTCTCGTTTTAAACGTATGCTTACTGAGATGATTTATAATAATCAAAGTAATCTTATGATGCGAGTTGAAGATACTCAATTAAATGGTACAGCTTCTTATTATAATAAATATGGTTTAACTATGCCATTTGATATTAATGTTTTATGGAACTCTTTAATTGATGTTACTCGATATGCAGCAAATAAAGAAGAACTTATAAATAGTCTTAAAGTTATTTCTGAATCTGTTTACAATGGTCAACTTAAACCTCTTATTGATAAATTAGAGATTCTTCCTGACGATGATGCTTCTACTATAGAATCTAAAGAAATATTCTATAATATGTATATGGCTTCAGTTGATATGGCAACAACTGTTGTGACTCAAAGTGAAACTATGAGTTACAATATGTCTGAAACTGATTATAATATGTCGTATGCTGTTCGTGAAAGTAATCGTCAATCTTTTGCTATTACTAATGTATATAATCAATATCGCAATATTCTTACTAATAAATTTCAAAGAATTAGTACTAGAAGTGCTGTTCAATTTGATATAAATGCTTTGTATAAAACTGGTAAATCTATTACAGATAAAGTAAACAGTTTACTGTATAAATCTAATAATGCTGGTATTAATTGGACTCCTAATACTATATTCAATTATTTATCTATTAAATTTAATGTTCCTTTTGATGTAATTAAAGCTTTATATGTTGATGGAAACGCAGATAATAAAGTAAATGCTTTAATTCATCAAAAAATTGAAACTGAACTTGTTCATATTGATGACGTATTCGATAAGATATTTAATCAAATAAAAGCTAATATCACAGATAAACAAAGTGAAAGAGCTAAAGATCGTCAAGCTAATAAGATTCGTAATTTGTTTTATGATACTTATAAACCGGGTGATACAATTAATTCTATCGTTGATGATATGAGAGGTAGAATTAATATTTTAGCTACTATAGGTAGTTGTGATCCTTCAATTAAAGTAGATTTAAGTTATATTAATGTTGAAGGTGAACAAGAATATACACCTGAGTTTTATAATCATATTACTTATATGTTACAAGGTATTGTTAATCGTATAGGTAATGTCAATGTTGAATTAATGAAATATCGCTTTGCTGATTTTCTTAAATCTAAAGGTACTAAATATAATCCTATTATTTGGAATTTAGGTAATGGTACTGGAGGAAATGGTAAAGGTTTCTTTAATTTTAAAAAAGATGATAGAGGTAATGAAGTTTTAGACAAGGATGGATATAGAATATTAGATACTATTAATCCTGTAAATGTTGAAGCTGTTAAAGCATTTGAATATTCTAGATTTAATGGTTTATCTAATAGAGATCAAGGCATTGGTACACCATATGTTGATATGCATGATTATATTTGGACTCGTGATGTTATTCTTCGTCAAATGCAAGAACGTTATTCATTACCTTCCGCTGATGCTTCTCGTATATATGAATTTGTTACGGGTAATATATTAACTGAAACTAATGGTAGTAAAAGAGCATTACCTTTTAAACTCATAGATAATAACGGTACTTTCGTTAATTATCGTATAGCTAGAACTAATGATCTTGAATCTAATTATACCTTCCAAAGAGTTAAAGATACTCTCCGTACAGAGATGGAAATGATGTTGGATGCTAGACGTATGCTATTCGATTATGATTCTACTACTCATAAGCTTACTTTAAAGAAAGAATTTACTAGAAGTAAAGATGAAGTTCGTGAAGAGTTTAACAATATGAATCATGATGAAAGAGCTGAGATTGTTCATAATAAATTTAATGGTGATATTAATTTAGCATTTGAAGATTACTATGAGCATTATTCTTTTAATAAAGAAGTATTTGAAGGTCTTCAAGCTCCTATATTCTGGGATGGTAAAGATGTTATTAAAAATGGTAAACCCACAGGTAATATCTTTAAGTTTGGTAATCTTAATTTCAGATATACTAATGAAAATGGTAATGTATCTGTAAGAAGCATTATAGATTATATAGAAGATGCATTTAAAGAATTACATCCGGATGAATTAGCTTCCTTCGGTAAATTTGAACCTTTCATGATATGTGGTGAAGATTTCTCTACTGCATACGGAGATGTAATCGATAATGCTTTTATGCGAATGTTTGTTGATAGAATGAATAGTCATTTACAAGATGCTTTTGATTATTTAGCTCCTATCAGAGATAATATTCAATCTACTCTAACCTATAAGAATCAACTTAAAGTTATTGGTGAACAACTTCCTGATGATTATAAAAATGATCGTTATTGGGGATTTGTTATCGCTAATCTTTTAGCTAATCATTATATTGCAGATATTTCTATTCAAGAGTTATTCACTGGTTATACTTTTGAATTTAAGAATGCTCTTGATTGGGCTAAGCGTGCATCTCAAGGTGTTAGACCCGGTTCTAAAACTAGAAGTAATACAACTTATACTCAGATTATCGTAAGTGATGTTAAACTTAGAGATAATATGATTGATAAAATTGTAGCACCTTTTGTTAAATCAGATGAAACTACAACTAATACTCTTCGACGCAGATTTGGTATTGATAAGATTACAACAGCAGACGCATTTAATATCATAACTCAAGATGAATGTATAGCTCGTTTTAAAGCTATGGGTAGTTATGATAGTTTTACTTTACCTTCTGGTAAAACTCTTAAAGATATTGTGGAAGATGAAGATAGTCCTATTAGTTCGCAAGATTATGCACGTATCGTTGAACAGCTAAAGTATTACTTCTATAAACGAGGTAAATCAACTCTTAATAATAGATTTAATACTGATATTGTATTTTCACATCAAGATAAAAATTCAACTCTTGTTGTATTCAAACGTATGTATAAGGGTACAAATTATGAAACTCTTTATGATTGGATGAAACAAGAAGGTATTGATTCTATTAACTTTGCATCTGGACATAAAGTTGGTGGTTTACCTCAAGTTAAGCTCTTTAATATTGCTAATAATGAACAAGATGCTACTCTAAATATTCAATATAATGAATCTACTAATCGTTATGAATTAAAGAATTATCCTAAAGGTATTGATGCTTTTAAACATACGCTTAGTCATAGTAATCTCTATGTGCAACAAGAAGTGCCTTCTCATTTAATGGATGAAGAGAATAAGATTGGTACTCAGCTTCAAAAACGTATTCTTGATAATCTTGTATTTAATGGAGAATACTCTATTGCTGGTACTGTACGTAAAGGTAAAACTAGAGATAAATCTTTTGATAAAGCTGGTGTATTTGAATATTATCAAATGCTTCTTGCTACTAACGCTAATGATGAAATGTATCATTTGCTTTCTGATTGGGGAGCTATTGATGATAAAGGTAATATCAAATATAAATCTATTAATGATAAGAATGTAGTTGAAGTTAATTTAGATTTAGTTCTCGCTGATCTTCGTAGATACTTTAATGAAACTGAAATTGATAGAAACTTTATCAAAGCTACTATAATGGTAGACGGTAGGCCTTTTATACCTTTTTATCATCCTACAATTAAAAGTAGAATTGAATCAGTTCTATTAGCTCGTATTACACGTAGAGTTACAAATCTTAAACTTAAAGGGGCTCACGTTACTATTCAGCCTGATACTTTCTTACAACCTGCATCTGTTACGTTGGACAAAAAAGGGTTAATCAAAGGAACTCAAGCTAATGTTTCTAAAATGTATCATGAAGGTCAAATTAAGTTCTCTGATGACTATTGGAAACTTAGATCTGAACTTAATGAAGATGGTAGTATTAAAAGAGATGCTAATGGTACTCCAATTATTAAAAAAGATGCTGATTTTAAACTTCAAAGTGAATGGTGGGAAGAAGTTAAACAAGAAGATGGTTCTATTAAACAGATATTTCATCCTGCTGAAATTATTCTTAATAATTGGGATTCTCGATTTAAATTAGATGCTGATAGTAATCTAGATTTAAATACTGTTCCTGAGAATCTTAGAACGATGTTTGGTATTCGTATTCCTACTGAAGGTCATCAATCCATGTTTGTTGCTAAAGTTGTAGGAGTTTTGAACAATGGTGCAAGTCAAGCTATTGTTCCTGAACATCTTGTTACACGTACTGGTTGGGACTATGATATTGATAGTATTTATCTTTCTATGAAAGAATTTGATGTAATTAACGGTAATTACGTTGAATATACTAAGAATAACACTAACGCATATAAACGTCAATCTTTAGAATATGTTGCAGATATTTATTTTGCTAAAACTAAAGATTCACTTAAACAAGATTATCTTAAAGTTAAAGTCCCTTTAATTAATAGACTTGGAGATATTAATGAAAAGATTAATGCTCGAATCGGAGTAAATGATCCTGTATTAACTAGATTAAAAACTGAATATGCAGATCTTCAAAGAGAACGTTTTTATTCAAAAAATACTTCTGAACGTGAAGCTCTAGCTAAAGCAATGGAAGCTAAAGAAGCTGAAATTGAATCTTATAATACAGCTAATCTAAATTCTGTTATAACTGATTCTGAACTTAAAGCTCTTTATGATGAAAAAACTGAAATCTATTCTAAACTTAAAGAAGCTAAGAAAGATTATGATGCCAAATATAAAGAATTTATAGATAAGACTGTTACTGCTAAGTGGAATGAACTTAATGATTATGGAAGAATGCCAAGAGCTGCTAAAGATAATGCTATTATTGATACATGGATTGGTATTCATTCTGATCTTAAGAATACTCTTAATAAAGAAAAACCTAATGAATTTGAACATAGTAAATCTGCTGCTTCTTACATAAATAGAATTGCTGGTTATGATAACTCTATGATGAATCAACATTTTCTTATTGACCAAATTAAGATTCGTAATATTAACAATAATATTGCAGTGCTTAAAGGTCAATCTATTGCAGCAGATAATGCTCTATCTATCATGGGTTTTACTGAAACCAAACTCTCTGATGATTTTGCTATTCCTATTAGACTTAATTTTAGTGATATTTCTGGATATAATGAAGATATTCCTAATAAAGCTGAATGGACTAAGAAACAAATTCTTAAAGCTTTTAAAGAAGAGAAGTTATCTAATGGAGAACGTAGTATTGAAATTAATATAGATGATAGTACAATCACTGTTTGGTGTCGTAGTTTATATAATAATGATTATGGTACTTGGACAGATATAAATGATGAACCTATATCAGCTCAACGTTCTGAATTAACTTCTCATATTCTTGATGCTGTTAAAGATAATCTTTGGTTTAATCTTAATACTTATACTGTTGGTAATACTGCATTATTAGCTTCATTTCCTATAAGTTGGAATGCTAATTTAAAAACTAAAAATGCTAAAGTTGAAGGTGTTAATAGATATGTTTATTCAGCTCTTATTGAATCTCAACAAATTATTAGTGATTTTGTTACTAATATTTCTATTAAATCTATAGAGAACTCTAATAACTTTACTAATATTAGTTTTCATAATGTTCGCAGTGATTACATGATTGACGCCGCAACTGTTATGAGTAAACTTCTTATTAATAAAGGTGAATCTCTTAAAGATTTTATTAAAGATTATTTTACATTTAATCAAGATAATGTAGGTCTTAAAGCTGTTATTAATAAAATTAATAAATTTCTTGCACAAGAAGATTTATCTAATTTTACTATAGCTAAAGCTCATGAACATGGTTTAACTATAAATCAAAATCAAGTTCAAGCTATGGCTAGATTTATTGAAGCTCTTGCTGAAAAAACTGGAATTACAGCTTATGAAATAAATAGTGGAATTAAGAATAAAGCTAAAACTATAACTGAACTTGATTCTTTATTTAAAGAAGGTCAAAACTACAAACATAATGTTGAAGATCTTGAAGCATATGCTAATTATCTTAATCGTCAACTTGAAGTTTTAGATTACTATATGTACGTCGATAAAGCTGTAAATGCTATGAAACGTGCGCAAGGATGTCTTATTACTGAAAAGAAAGGTGCTGGTCCAAAAACTTCTGAAAGTAATAAACTATTTGAATCTATCGCTATGCTTCAACATAATGTTAATACTTTAGTTCAAAATGCAAAAGACGCTAAAGTTTCTGACACTATGATTGATGAACTTCTTTATAAATATTATAGTGTAAATGCTATTACAGATAAAGGTAAAGTTATAGATGATTGGATTGATAAAGCAAATGATTATCTTTTATCTATTACAGATATTGAAGATAAACCTATTCAATTAAGTAAACCTAAATCTCCTTTTAGAATAGGTAATCAATCGATGATTGAAGCTATATTTCCATCTATTACTGATCCTAATTGGACTATAGAAGATAGTGCTTATCCTATTCTTCAACAACAATTATATTCTACTAATGAGATGTCTGTTAATATGTTTCATGATATATTCATTAGTGAGAATCCTCTTTTCAAAGATAAGATTAATTATTGTATGGCTAAACTTGGTCAGAATAATAATCCTGAACTTAGAGAAGCTCTTATTAATTATGCTATAATTGATAAGATTCGAGATATGTCATTCTTTAATGATAATAGTAAAAGTCCAGAAGCTGTTCTTGAAGATAGAGCTAAACTTTTAGGTTGTACTAGAATTATTAAGAATGATAAGAATGAATTTAGATTCCAACTAGCTACTGATTTATCACTTACATCAGTTAATCTTAAAACATGGTATAATGAAACTGAAAATAGACCTTATACTCATGCTGAAAAAATAGCTATGTTTAAAGATTTACCAGTAGGTATTCAATTAGCTATGGTTAAAAATACATTAACTGATGGTAAATATGTAGTAGTTAATGGACAATATATTACTAAAGGTAATCTTAAGCTTAATCCTAATCATATTCTTTCTTTATTGTCTTCAAATACTATGGAAAGTCTTATTATAAGAAATGGTTACATAGGTATTTCAACTAAAGAAAGTGATGATGTTGATTTTACTAGAGATACATTCTTTCAACTTATTAATAGTCCTGATGAGTATTGTCGTATTCTTGGTGAAAATCTAGTTAAATACGCATTTTGGATTAATAAACTTGATTTTGGTCGTAATCTATCTAAATATATTCCTATTGATCTTTATGGTAGATTTAAAACTAAAAATGATGGTTATATAAGTGCTTATAAAACTACTTGGGGAGATCAATTCGATTCTATTAATTTTGAATCTATTGATGGTACTAGCGATAAAGATATAAGACTTGCGATGAGAGAACAAGGTATTACTGATGGTGGTAGTAACTTTAGATCAAATAATGCAGCTCTTTATAATTATGCTAATGCTTTATATGCTAGTCAATCCAATGAAGATAATATTCTTCTTAGAGATAACGAAGAACTTGATCGTTTTATTGAAGCATTTGTTAGAGCTAATTCTGAGAATACTCGTATTGTTAAATATATGAAACCTGAATATATTTATGATACTAATAGTGGTAAACAAAGAGTTAAAGATCAAACTCCTACTTTTACTAAGATTACTAAAAGTAATTTATCAAGAAATGCTTTTGGACTTAAAGGTGGAGTTGCAAATGAATGGCATAATGATGTAGACCTTGAAGTTCGTCAATATATTGAAGATGTTCTCAATAGTATTCTTAAAGATGCAATTATTGTTAAACATAATGATATATGGAACATTGTTGGTCAAATGATTGTTGAACCTACAGCATTTGTTAATAATTCTCGTTATGCTAATGATATGTATCTTAAGACTCGTGAAAAGGTTATAGATAAAGAACTTACTGGTCTTAAGAAATCTTATAAAGCTAAATTACCTGAAGGTACTCTTTATAAACGTTTTGATATTAATGATTGTACTTTTTATTATCCTATTAATAAAACATTTAAATCTGAATATCTAACTACAGCTAATGATTACTTTAAATATAACATTGAATCTCAAGAAATATATGAGAAAATAGCTACAGTTCTTAGTAAATTTTATCGCAAATTTAATAGTTCTGTTACTAATACTGAATCTCATGGAAGTTTAACGCAAGCTATTGATGCAGCTACAAGTAATGCAGATATTACTATTTATATTGGAAATGAATCTGATACTAATAGAGGTCTTATTGCTAATGATGATGTTATTACTATATCAACTCAGCGGCTCATCGAGGATTCGTATAATACCGAAACATTGCCTACTAATATCAAAAATTTGGCACTAATCGCCAACGGAGAGCCACTTTCTCAACTCGAACAATTAAAAGTTCAAGGACAAATTTTTAAAGGCTTAGAGAGCCTTATTCAAAGGCTAAATCCAACAAATATTAGTACAATTCAGGCTGATGGTATTAATGATATTATAGTTGATTATATTGGTATTAAAAGGAATGCTACAACTACAGTTCATACTATTAATAGTACAACTCCTAAGTTCTCTATGGTCTTAGATACTCAATTTGTAGCAGATGATAATACTGGATTAGGTATATCAAATCTAGAATTTATTAATACTCTCTATGAAGTTGAAAAGACAGCTATTGGTAATACTAAGTTACTTCGAGATGAAATGTCTATCATGGGAGAACTTAATACTGATTTAGAGAAACTAGATGCTAGAGCTAAAGATGAAATAGCTAAACTAGGTAAGGACATGAATAGTCTTCCTAATTACATTGATACTTTCAAGTATAATGCTAGAATATTTGAGAGTGTTAAAGATATGATTAATAATATAATCATTGATTTAAACACTAATACCATTTCTGATTTATGGACTAAGAAAACTCCTGCTGATCGCAAGCAATGGGTTACTGATTTAAATAAACTTAGTAGTCTTATTAAATCTCAAACTTATATTGAAGATTTAAATCCTATTGATGAAGCAAGTTTTGAAAATGCTTCTCAAACTATTAAAGATTCAATTAAAGATTTTAATGAAGCTCTTCTTAATCTTAAAGGTTTATATGCGGAAATAATTCCTCTTAAACGTAAAGTTATTGATGCTTCTAAGATTTACTTTGGTATTATGATGAATCAAAAATCACATAATGCTAGCTTTAATACTAAATTTAAATATATTCAAGATAAACTCGTTGAAACTGGATTTGAAACTGATGATATAGGTCCATATCTTGTAACTGAGAAAGATATTCAAGAAAATATTCGTACTATGCTTGGTGATAATCTTGATTTATCTACTGCTATTAAATGGTTAGATTCTGCTGCACAAAGTGGAATTCCTATTATTGATACAGTTCTTTCTCAATATGAACTTCATGCTCTTAATGCTACTGAATTTGCTCTTAATAAAAACAAGCAAACATTTGCATTATTCAAGAAGTATCCTAACTTCTATTCAGAGAAATCTAATGGTAAACCTAATATCAAATTTTCACAAGCTCGTTCTAATGATTTTAGATCTAAATTTATCAATGATAATAATGCTCAATTAACTACTCCATTTGATATAGTTAAAGCCGCATTCGATTATGCTCAAACAAAAGCCTCTATATATGATGAATATATTCGTGAAAGAAAAGCTCTTGAACCTGCACTTGAATCTGATGATTTTATTACAGTTAAAAATGCACAAGATGCTTTAGCTAAACTTGAAAAAGCTCATATTAAACGAGTAAAAGCTGCTGGTAAAGGTATTTATTCAACAATGAATGTTTCTATTCCTGCTGAATATAAAGGTAGACTTGAATTAAAACTTGAAGATGTATATGCTAATCCTAAAGCATATTTTCCTAACCTTACTGATACTGAAGCGTATTATTATACTAAACTTATAGAACGTGTTTATAAATCTAAGATACGTAAGAAGTTTGCTCAAGTAAATGGTATTAAACTTAAAGTTCAAGGTCAAACTACTAATAAAGTTCTTCTTGAAATTAAAGTTTGTCGTCCTGAATATCGTGATTCTAAATTTAGTAAACTTACGAGAAATGATATTGATATGATTGTTGAAATGCAAGAATTATTTGCAGAACTTAATGATGTTGCTATGCCTAACACTGTTAAAGGAGCAAACTTCTTTCCAACATTTATATCTGCTAGTTATAGAGATGTTCTTAAACAAGCTATTGGATGGCACGAATTACAAGATGATGATTATAAGAATACATTAAGTGGTGAAACTCAATATTATCTTAAAGCTACAGCTCTTAATCGTCCAGAAGTTAGAGGTAGAATTAAATATGATCTTTATTCTATAACTAATGTTGATACTTATAATGCTTTAATTGAAAAAGCTAATAATATAGCTAAACATAGAAATTATCATAAGCCTATAACTTCTATTAACGATATAGTTGAATATAATCAAACTCTATCTGATAAGCAAATGAATGAGCTTAAAGATAGAATGAATTATGATCCTCTTAATGTTACTCTTAATTACATTAATCAACTTAAACGTATTAAGATTAATCGTGATTTTGAACCTGAACTTAATCTTCTTCAAACTATTCTTTCTATGCCTGAATTTCAAGCTAGAGAATATGGGGTTAAGAGTAAAAACATTATTAATAAAGTTTTATCTCTTTATACTAAGAAAACTGAAGTTGTTACTAAGAAAGGTAAAGATACTTATGCTTTTGAAAGATTTAAAGCTTTTTATGATGCTTTTGAAGGTAAGAATCGTATTAATACATTAACTGATCAACTTCTTAATACACTTCATACAGTTAATAGTAAATCTCTTATGTGGATGAACTTAACTGCTGCTTTAAAGAATATTGGTACAGGTCATATTAATATTGTAAGTGAAGCAACTGGTGGTGAATTTACTACTAAAGCTACACTTCTTAAAGCTCATGAAATGTATGTTAAAGCTCTTCCCTCATTATGGGCGTCACTTGGTGAATATACTTGTGATAATCTTGATGCAGCTTTAATGAAGTTAGCTGGTAATATTTTTGAAGATCATATTGAAGCTGGAGTAGATACTAAGACTAACATTGTTTCTCTTGGTATGTCTAAATGGGATAATATAATGTTCTCTCCTAATACTATTGGTGAACATTATCTTCAATTCGCTACATTCTTATCTGCTATGCAAACTCATAGAATTGTTGCTGGTTCTATTATGAATTATGATCAATTCGTATTCTCACTTAGAGAAAAAATGTTTGAACAAATGGTAGATGCTGATACCTTTACTAGATATAAAAATTATAAGACTAAACAAGAATCTCTTAAAGGTAATAATATTGAATTTGTAGATTATCTTTCAAGATTCATTTCTTATAAAGCTAATAACTTTACTAAAGAATGGAAAAATAATTATGCTAAATCTTATAAAGAAGCACTAAAAGATGCCAAGAAAAAATTTGAATCTAATCATACTACTCTATATGATGCATTTGAACTTAAAGATGGTATAGCTTCAATTAAAGAAAATAGTGGTATAACTCTTGAAGATTTTGCTAAATTCTTAGGTAAAGTTAAAGGCGTTAATCATAGTCTTCATGGTATTTATAATACTTTTGATAAATCTATGCTATCTGGTAAGATGTGGGGAGAAGTTATTCTTCAATTCCGTAAATGGCTTCGTCCTAACTTTATTAGATATTGGGGTAAACGTGTAGGCAAAATTGTATTTGATGAACGTCTTGAATCTTATAGAAGTGGTGCTTACATGGATATGATAAATTTTATATTATCCAATGGTAAAAGTGCTTATAGAGAAACTATTGATAAAGCTATAGAAAATGGCGAAGATATTGATTTTGCTACTAAAGCTAAAGCTATATTCAATGGGTTCTGCGGTTTATTATATTGGTTCAAAGATATAAATTTTAGATATAATACTTTACCTCAAGCTCAAAAAGCTAATATTAAAAGAGCTATGTTTAATTTTACAACTCTTGTTGGTTTATCTCTTGTTGCTGCAAGTATGTATGCTGCATCAGATGATGACGATGAACTTGATGAAAATCTATTCTTTGCTCTTGCTTGTTATACTATTTATGGTGTTCAAACTGAACTTTATGAAACTTCACCTTGGGGTCTTTATTCATTCTATAAACGTACTATGGAGGCACCTATACCTTTTGAAACAAGTATATCTAATGTCCTTAATCTTGCTTATTGGACACTTATTGCTCCAATGATTGTAGATGATGAAGAAATGCTTTATGATAGAGGTACATATAAAGATGAAGATAAACGTTGGATTGCATTTAAGAAAACTATTCCGTTATTCAATCAATACAACAAGATGTTCTATTTACCAAAGAACAATACATATTATATGCAACAGAACCCAATACTACAGATGATAGTTGAACTAAATAAGTAAGGACTTCTGTTGGACTTAAAAAAATGAGAGAGGGCTTTCAGATAATACTGTCAGTCCTCTCTCTTTTTGTGTCTATACTAAACCTAATACTGCTAGTGCTAACGCTAGATTCCTCTCGCTTCCACATCTATCCCTCTACCGGGGTCTGCATAGTTCCGCTATGTTTATAATCATTATATTGATAATTCTATTGGCAAACTTGTTAGTGATTATGATTATAAAGAAAGCATTTTTAGTACTATTAGTAATACTAAATGAGCTTTCCAATCCCCAGTAGGGAAAGTGCTTGTGGTTGCGTGCGGAACTTTGCATTACTCAAAGAAGTAATGAATAGGTTCAATATCATCTTTATTGATATTAGTAATATAAGCATTTCTAATATGAATAGCATTATTTCTAACATCAAATGAAGCATTAGCTCTAATTAAAATTCTACTGTGTCTAATCATAACTTTATAATCATCATATACACAAGTAACAATTTTATGAGTTCTATCACCATTATATCTAAGAGCGTTTTTAAGATTTACTATATTTATTCCTATTTTTATAAGCATTTGTTTGGATATTAATAAGTATATAGTATATTTGCATTGCTCAGATGTTACCGCTCCCTGAGTAATATAGGTAATAATAGCTATAACAAACAACAACGGTACATGACGTAGCAATCCTACCTAAAATCCTGCTCTAGTGACAACTCCTAACAGGAACTGCATGAGTGCTATTAATAGCATTTAAATCAAAGGTAGTAGCGCAGTAACTATTTGATTGACTATGCCTGCTAATAAAGCTCTTTCTACTTATAGTAGTGCTATTATATATAAGAGTATTATTAGAAACTGTTTGAATCGAATTGCGTATTCATGCAGTAAAGGAGTTGCTATATAGATTATTGTTTTAAGTAATACCGCTAGTGCTAATACAAGTGCTAGCGGTATTTTTGTTACTATTAATAATAATCTTCATTATCACTACCGCATTCATTAAGTCCACCAAAATTAACTTTATTTACATTAACAATATAAGGTAAAATCTTTTTAATTTGAGTAGAATTAACAATAAAACTTTGATTAGTACCCGGATGTCGCATAACATACTTAATACTACCAATATAAAGATTAGGAGAAATGCGTTTATGTTTCTGCTTTTCAGTAGCAGTCATAGTAGCAAATCTATATACTTTATGCAAAACGGACCAATTACCAGTAAATTCATTAATAAGAGTTCCGTTTGCATCACGAGTGATTACATTACCATCAATTTCAATATAACACGTATGTGTTTTAGAATCTTCCATTATGCGGCTCTTAAAGAAGTCAAAGCAAGATCAAAAGCTCTTTGATTAACTTTACAAGCTGTACGTTTAGTAAGAGCTTCGAAACGATCTTCTGATGACTTATAATCAACAATATTATTCATATAGCAATTCACTCCGTTATAAAGCCATAACATACTACCTCTATGCATCTCTTGACCAACACCTTTTTCAATTGTATCAAGAACAGCAATAACTTTATTTTGAGTTTTAGTAGATATAACTTCTTTATCAGCAGAATATATGCTAGTTCTTAATTTCATATGATCTTGTTGTTCAGCAGTAAGAAAGAGATCATAAACAAATTTATTAACATCTCTACTATTAACAGAAACATTCTTTAGAGCTTGCATAGATTCTTGAAGAGCTTCATGATAAATATGTGCAGAACGAATTTTTTCAACTGCACTCATGATAGCATTGTGAACATTTTTAGTATGCTTGAATCCGAATACTGAATCAGCGTTTTTAATAGCTTGATTAAGCATATTATTACAAACAACACGAATATTAGTAACAGCACAAGTTATTAAACCGGAACCATCATGACTATTAGTAAATAATAAATACTTATCAATAAGATCATTATTTCCAATAGTCATAGCTTCAGAAAACTTTGCAGTTACAAGCATACTTGCACCATCTTTATATACACCTGCTGTTTCAATGCGAACTGTCTTATCATAATTACAAACTTGATTAATAAAGTCAAGAGCAACAGAATTTTGAACAACTTCATATTTAGAACCAACAGCACCAAATACATAATTATTATCTTCTCTATAAGTAGCAAAAGAATTTGGAACTTTATAAAGAAGAAACTTATCTGGATCATTAACGTCAGCAAGACGAACACGAGT
>OLNY01000095.1_pt1 | contig 87443 bp, 71 predicted proteins | sample 1671981 | NCBI WGS metagenome assembly OLNY01 (sample SAMEA3136632, study PRJEB25190) | human gut metagenome | biome: human gut; feature: human-associated habitat; material: faeces | place: Austria | collected 2013
CTATCTCTCTTTTCTTTTTTCTTAATTTTGTCCAATATCTATTGTAGCACTACAAGCGGGGCTTTTTATTTTGCATTTTTGCTATTGACAAATGCTTGCGGATATGGTATGATATAGGTGGCTTAGAAATAAGCGTGGCGCACCCCGTTCAGCGCATTATAAATGTACGGCATATCATAAATTGCCGTTTGTCTGCGGTATCGGACATAAGTAGGTATTTTCTGCAGAGGCAGCTGCTTCCACCGACAAAATAGACGTTTCAGCCCTGCTGTTTTTCAGTGGGGCTTTTTTATGTGAGGATACTCAGATACTGTCATATTGCACATAAATGATGAGCAAATATTGTATAAGATTTTATGTATAAAAGTGAGAAAAAACTATGGTAATTTGACTTTAAATCTGTTATAATATATATGTAACCGTGGGCGACGGGATAATTGTGTCCGCACGCTTCGGAATTCAAAAAATTTTTGGAGGTAAAAAACCAATGGCAAAGAAGTATTGTTATCTTTTCTCTGAGGGTAATGCCAACATGAGAGAGCTTCTCGGCGGTAAGGGTGCTAACCTTGCTGAGATGACAAATATCGGTCTCCCTGTTCCTCAGGGCTTTACGATCACAACTGAAGCTTGTACTCAGTATTATGAGGACGGCCGTGAGATCAACCCAGAGATCATGGCAGAGATCAACGAGTACATTGTAAAGATGGAAGAGATCACAGGCAAGAAGTTCGGCGACAAGGAGAACCCACTCCTCGTTTCTGTACGTTCAGGTGCTAGAGCATCAATGCCTGGTATGATGGATACTATCCTTAACCTCGGTCTGAACGAAGAAGTAGTTAATACTATCGCTGCTCAGTCAGGTAACCCAAGATGGGCTTGGGACTGCTACAGAAGATTCATCCAGATGTATTCTGACGTAGTTATGGAAGTTGGTAAGAAGTATTTTGAAGAGCTTATCGACGAAATGAAGGCTAAGAAGGGTGTTAAGCAGGACGTTGAGCTGGACGCTGACGATCTGAAGGAACTGGCTAACCAGTTCAAGGCTGAATACAAGTCTAAGATAGGCACAGACTTCCCAACTGATCCTAAGGAGCAGCTCATGGGAGCTATCAAGGCTGTATTCCGTTCATGGGACAACCCAAGAGCTAACGTATACAGAAGAGACAATGATATCCCTTATTCATGGGGTACAGCAGTAAACGTTCAGTCCATGGCATTCGGTAACATGGGTGACGACTGCGGTACAGGTGTTGCATTCACAAGAGACCCAGCTACAGGTGCTAAGGGTCTGTTCGGTGAGTTCCTTACAAACGCACAGGGCGAGGACGTTGTTGCCGGTGTTCGTACACCAATGCACATCTCTGAGATGGAGCAGAAGTTCCCAGAGGCATTCGCTGAGTTCAACAAGGTTTGCAAGACACTTGAAGATCACTACAGAGATATGCAGGATATGGAGTTCACTGTTGAGCATGGTAAGCTTTATATGCTCCAGACAAGAAACGGTAAGAGAACTGCACAGGCTGCTCTCAAGATCGCTTGTGACCTCGTTGATGAGGGCATGAGAACTGAGGAAGAGGCTGTTGCAATGATCGACCCAAGAAACCTCGACACACTTCTCCACCCACAGTTCGATGCAAAGGCTCTGAAGGCTGCTACTCCTATGGGCAAGGGTCTTGGTGCTTCACCAGGAGCTGCTTGCGGTAAGATCGTATTCACAGCTGATGACGCTGAGGCTTGGAACGAGAAGGGCGAGAAGGTCGTTCTTGTAAGACTTGAGACATCACCTGAGGATATCACAGGTATGAAGGCTTCACAGGGTATCCTGACAGTTAGAGGCGGTATGACATCACACGCAGCCGTTGTTGCTCGTGGTATGGGTACTTGCTGCGTATCTGGCTGCTCAGAGATCGTTATGGACGAGGCTAACAAGAAGTTCACACTCGCAGGCAAGGAGTTCCACGAGGGTGACTATATTTCAATCGACGGTTCAACAGGTAACATCTATGATGGTATCATTCCAACTGTTGACGCTACAATCGCTGGCGAGTTCGGCAGAATCATGGGCTGGGCTGACAAGTTCAGAACAATGAAGGTTAGAACAAACGCAGATACTCCTGCTGACGCTAAGAAGGCAAGAGAGCTGGGTGCTGAGGGTATCGGTCTTTGTCGTACAGAGCATATGTTCTTTGATCCTGAGAGAATCGCTGCATTCAGAGAGATGATCTGCTCAGATACAGTTGAGGAGAGAGAGGCTGCTCTTGCTAAGATCGAGCCAATGCAGCAGGCTGACTTCGAGGCTCTTTATGAGGCACTTGAGGGTAACCCTGTAACTATCAGATTCCTTGACCCACCACTTCACGAGTTCGTACCAACAGAAGAGGCTGATATCGAGGCTCTTGCTAAGGCACAGAACAAGTCTGTTGAGACTATCAAGGCTATCATCGCATCACTCCACGAGTTCAACCCAATGATGGGTCACCGTGGCTGCCGTCTTGCAGTAACATATCCTGAGATCGCTAAGATGCAGACAAAGGCTGTTATCAAGGCTGCAATCAACGTTAAGAAGAATCACCCAGACTGGACAGTTGAGCCAGAGATCATGATCCCACTGGTTGGCGATGTTAAGGAGCTCAAGTACGTTAAGAAGGTAGTTGTTGAGACTGCTGACGAAGAGATCAAGGCTGCTGGTTCTGACCTCAAGTACGAAGTTGGTACAATGATCGAGATCCCAAGAGCTGCTCTTACAGCTGACGAGATCGCTAAGGAAGCTGACTTCTTCTGCTTTGGTACTAACGACCTTACACAGATGACATTCGGTTTCTCAAGAGATGACGCTGGTAAGTTCCTCAATGCTTACTATGACGCTAAGATCTACGAGAACGATCCATTTGCTAAGCTCGATCAGGACGGCGTAGGCAAGCTCATGGAAATGGCTATCAAGCTTGGTAAGCCAGTTAATCCAAAGCTCCACTGCGGTATCTGCGGCGAGCACGGCGGTGACCCAACATCTGTTGAGTTCTGCCACAAGATCGGTCTTGACTATGTATCTTGCTCACCATTCAGAGTGCCAATCGCTAGACTTGCTGCTGCTCAGGCTGCTATTGCACAGAAATAAGCGAAATTTACAACTGCCCTTATATGAGTACACCTTTGGCTTTGAAGAAGCTCAGCACTACCGAAAAGCACAGGGATCGTATCTCAGACGAAACCAATGGGAAGATTTGACCATTAAGGTTTGGGTGAATGTATAAATATGCTGATAAAACCTCCGTAGTTTAACTGCGGAGGTTTTTGTGTTGTGATATAAGCAAAAACAATCATCAATTGTATAAGTCCTATCATTTTCAATAAGACCTTTAAATCCTTTAAATTTGCCGTTTGAGCGGATTTTTGAGTTGACTTGCGGTATTTTTGGTTGTATAATATAGATATATATCATAAAAGCGGTGATGTTTGTGGGCAAGAAAACACCCGAGCAAATCAGCTACAATATGAAACAAGTAAAAAGTAAAGGCTCGAAAATAGAAGTTATGCTGATGAAAGAACTGTGGTCGAGAGGATTGCGTTACCGTAAGAATGTCAAATCGGTTTATGGTAAACCCGACATTGCTTTTATTTGCAAGAAAGTAGCTGTGTTTTGCGACAGCGAATTTTGGCACGGATATAATTGGGAAGAACGCAAGCACGATTTCAAATCAAATCAAGAGTTCTGGATTTCAAAGATTGAGAGGAATATTGAACGTGACCTTGAGGTGACAGCAAAACTTGAGTTGGACGGCTGGACGGTCTTGCGATTTTGGGGCAAAGATATAAAAAAGAACTTGACCGAGTGTGCGGATATTGTGGAAAAAGCGGTAAGAAATAATGGGTAAACCTACGGTAGTAAGCTTGTTTTCGGGTATCGGTGGGATAGACCTTGCCTTTAAGCAGGTAGGATTTGAAATAATTTGGGCGAATGATATTGATAAGTTTGCCTGCGTCACATACCTAAACAACTTTGCCGATACCGATATTGTCTGTGCCGATATTTCATAGATCAGTGCAGAAAGAATTCCTAAAGCTGATGTTTTGGTTGCGGGGTTCCCCTGCCAAAGTTTTTCCCTTATGGGATATCAGCGTGGTTTTAAAGACCCAATAGGTAATCTGTTCTTTGAAATTGCACGTGTTGCTGATGCAATAAAACCGAAAGTGATTTTCCTTGAAAATGTTCGCAACTTGATTTACCATGACAATGGTCGGACGTTTATAACGATTTTCAATACGCTTGCCGAACTCGGATATGAAGTCAAATATGATGTAGAAAATGCCTGCACGCATGGAAACATTCCGCAGGAACGCAGACGAACATTTATAGTTGCTTTTCTCAATCTTGAAATGCTTGATAGGTTTTCATTCCCCAAAGAAATAGAATTAACCAAAAGCATAGATAGTATTATCAACCGTTCAATTAAGCATAATGATATTTATTACTATAGTTTGGACAGCAAGTATTACACTTTGCTAAACAGCCGAATTATTGATAAAACAGGAATATACCGCATTGATGACAGCGGTGTGGCCAAAAAGAAATATGATATATCACCCACGCTCAAAGCAAATATGGGGACATATCATGACAGAGTTCCGATTATCAGAGATGACTACGGAATAAGAAAGTTGACACCATATGAATGTTTGGCATTACAAGGTTTCTCGGATGATTTTAAGTTTTCGGGTATTCCGATAGAGCAAGCATATAAGCAGTGCGGAAATACGGTATGTGTTCCCGTTGTAAAAAGGATTGTCGACCATATTTACAAAGCATTAAAGGAGTAATTTAAAATGAGCAGAAAATACAAAACAATAGATTTATGTGCCGGTATCGGAGGTATTCGCAGAGGCTTCGAACTGGCAGGATGTTTTAAAAATGTATTGTCTGCTGAGATAGATAAGAATGCTTGCCTTACATACGAGCATCTGTATGGCGAAAATCCTATGCATGATATTACAACCGAAGAATTCAAGCAAAAGGTTGTCAACACGTCTTATGATGTGCTCCTCGCAGGATTTCCTTGCCAAGCATTCAGCCGTGCTGGTAAGCAGGAAGGTTTCCTTGATAAGACAAGAGGAACTCTTTTCTTTGATATTGCCGAAATAATAAAGCGTTCCAACCCAAAAGCTTTTATGCTTGAGAATGTGGATAACCTCATAACTCATCAAAAAGGACAGACATTTGCAACGATTATTGATGTTCTCGTAAACGGTTTGAATTATAAAGTTATCGGAGTGGTTAAGGACGAGCAGACAGGAAAGCTTGTATATGTTCCAAAAAATTTTGTTAGGAACTCAAGAAATTTCGGGGTTCCACAAAACAGACCTAGAGTTTACATAATGGGATTCAGCAGAGATTATTATGGAGATGCCGTTGATAATCTTCCAAATGAACTTCCGACTTGCAGAAAAAAGCCTATCTATGAAGACCTTCGCGGCTTGCTGGAAATGAATGCCGATGACAAGTATTTTCTGTCTTCGGGTTATGTGGAAACACTTGAACGTCATAAGGCAAGACACGAAAGCAAGGGAAACGGTTTCGGATATAAAATCGTAAATCTTCCCGAGATTGAACACCCTGTTTCCAATGCTATTCTTGCGACAGGCGGCTCAGGTAAAGAACGAAATCTCGTTATTGACCCCAAAGAAGGTGTTGCAGGTAAGGTTGTTACGTCAAAGCAGACTCCACTCAATGACAAAGGTATCAGAGCTATGACACCGAGAGAATGGGGAAAACTGCAAGGCTTTGTGAATTACGCTTTCATTGACAAAAAAACGGGAGAAGATAAGTTCAGTTTCCCCGAGAAACTTGCCGACGGTCCAAAATACAAGCAGTTTGGCAATGCTGTTACAATTCCGGCTGTCGAGGAAATGGCTAAGTTTATGAAGAAGTGTTTGAAACAGCTGGAATAAATTCAATAAGGGAGATAAGTTTTATGGCAACAAAAAACAAATTACGAGAATATCATATAGTAAAAGCAAAATCTAAATCAAGTGTCATATTTACTGAACATATTTCTGATGATTTTACAACAATATCGGCAGCAAGCCCATCAAAGTATGTTAAATATTGTTGGGCGAAATATGAGTCATACGCTTCGACTCAAAAGCAGAATAATGCCATGAACGGAAAGGTATTTGAATTAATTATTGAAACTTGTCTGTTTAGAGAAAAGATTACACCAATGTTTTTGCAAGCAAAGGTTACTTTTGTTCCAAATGTCGATTTTGATGTGATATGTTTTACAGAAGAACAATATCCTATTGCAATAAGTTTGAAAACAAGTTTAAGAGAAAGATATAAACAAGCCGACTTGGAGGCTATAGCACTGAAATATGTACACAGAAATGCCAAAAATTACTTGATTATGTTAAAATCGGATGAAACAGCATCTTTGAAACAAAAGCTTAAAAAAGGGGAACTTTTGGGAATCAATGAGGTAATTGCCGCCGATGATGTTGAATTTGATGAATTTGTTGATAATATGAAGAAAAACAAATATATCAATCCTGGGAAAGTAGATATCATCACTGGAAATCTTGTGAAATAATGGAGGTGACAACGGATGACAGGAAATATCGGCGAATGGAGCGAACTTTACACTTTGTTTAAACTGCTTGCGGACGGAAAGTTATATGCTGCAGATGCAAATACAAATAAGATACCCGAAATATATTATGATGTTCTGAAAGTAATACGTGTGCAGAAAAGCGACAAACTTGAATATTGTCGTGAATCTGAAGTAAAGATTGTTAACGCTGAAAATGGCAAAGTCATTTGTTCTGTTCCTATTGAAAAATTCATTGAACAGACGGATATTCTGTTAAATGGATTAAAGGGTCAAAAGAAAGCCAAAGGAGCATTTGAATTACCCGAGGTATGGAGTTTTGCGGAATCAATAAAGTGCAAAACTTTGAAAGCCAAATCACAGGATAAAGCGGATATTGTGCTTATGGTACATGACATTATGTGTGGCAGAGACGATACTTTTGGCTTCAGCATTAAATCACAGCTTGGAAGTCCGTCAACCTTGTTTAATGCTTCGGGAGCTACAAACTTTATATTTAAATTGAATGGACATATGATGACCGAAGGGGAAAAATCTATTTTCCATGGATACAAGTATTTTAAGGATAAGTTTGATTATCTTAAATCACTGGGTGGCAGTGTTGAATTTTTCAATACCGAAAACGAAATTCTTAACTTCAATCTGAAAATGGTTATGCCGGAAATGCCGAAAGTTTTTGCGGAAATGATGAAAGTTTACTTTGAAGGACAAACAAGTTCCGTTTCCGAGTTAACCGACATTGTGGCTGGATCTAATGTTGTTCACACGCTTGACAACAAGGTTTTTCTGCGTCACAAAGTAAAAGAATTACTCACAAATATAGCACTCGGAATGGTACCAAATACCCTGTGGACTGGAGATTATGAGGCTACAGGAGGATATATCATTGTTAAAGAAGACGGAGATGTTGTATGTTACCACATTTACAATCATAATGCCTTTAAAAATTATCTTTACGCCAATACTAGATTTGATACGCCGAGCAAAAGCAAACATGGATTCGGTACGATTTATGAGAAGGACGGAGAACAGTATTTAAAGCTAAATGTGCAGATTAGATTTTTGAAATAGATAATATGATTCTTGGGAGGTATTAAAATGTTCAATTCGATTGAAATCAATTCTGATAGTCAATATAAACTATTAAACATAGAAGAAAGTCAATATTGTGATGTTAAATCAGAAATGATAGACCCCTCAAAATTATCTCAAACTATATCCGCATTTGCGAATGCAAGCGGAGGAGATATTTATGTTGGAATAAACGAAAACACTCATACCAAGGAACGTTATTTCGGTGGATTTATTAGTATAGAAGAAACTAATAAATATATACAAGTTATGGAGTCACTTGAGGGATTAAACGCAAATTATGACATAACATATCTGCATATCAAAAACAATCATTATCTTATGCAGATAACAGTATTTAAGACAAATTCAATAGTAAAATCCTCGGATAGTACAATCTATATAAGAAAAGGTGCACAAAACATTAAAATAAATGACCCTGATAAAATTAAACGATTGGAAATTGATAAGGGAATATTTCCTTATGAAAATGAGACAGTCCCAGAATCGGATATCCAAGATGCTATATGTTCAAAGATATATGACGTATTTTATCATGCTGTTATTCCTAATATAGAAAAATACACTTGGTTAAGAACACAAAAATTATGTATAGATTCTAATTTAAACATAGCTGGTGTTATGTTATTTACCGACGAACCACAAATCGTGTTACCAAAACGTTCAGCTATAAAAATATTTAGATATAAAACAACTAAAACAGGTAGCAGAGATACACTTGACGGCAATCCAATAACAATTGAAGGAAGTGCATATGATCAAATATACGCTTCGGTACAAAAAGTTAAATCAATTATCGAATCAATAAAGAAGTTTGATACTACTTTTAGTGATATATCATATCCTGAAACTACAATTCACGAAATCATAACCAATGCTGTTCTGCACAGAGATTACAGCATTGCTAAAGATATCCAAGTCAGAATATATGATAACAGAGTCGAAGTGGAAAGTCCTGGAAAGTTAGCAGGTCATATCACATTAAAGAATATATTGTTTGAGCAATTTGCAAGAAATCCAAAAATTGTAAGACTCATAAACAAATTTCCTAATCCGCCGAACAAAGATGTTGGAGAAGGTCTCAATACGGCTTTTAAAGCAATGAAGGAATTAAGACTAAAGCAGCCGGAAATCATTGAAACCGAAACATCTGTTATTGTAATAATAAAACACGAAAAGCTTTCTTCGCCAGAAGAAACAATTATGAATTACATGAAAAGTCATAGTGAAATCACCAATAGAATTGGCAGAGAAATAACAGGAATTGAATCTGAAAACGTTATGAAACGGGTTTTCTGGAAATTGAGAGATGCCCAAATGTTAGAAATGATACCAAATCGAAAAGGAAGTAAGTCAGCTTGGCAATTAGTTCAAGGAGCTAATGTAGATGAGTATATAGAACGAGAGCAATTGGAGTATGAACAATTGTCATTATTCGAAGAATGATTATTGTGATTTTTAGGTAAATGCATTTTATATAACTCGAATTAATTGGTAGATTCACTATAAAAAACATAAACTAAGAAGGTGTTTTTTTGTATAAGCAAAGTGATTTTTCCCATTGGATGAAGCAAACGACAAAGTTATCCGATGCTTCAATATACAAATACATGCTTGCAGTCGGAAACATTTCCAAGGATATGCAATCAGAAAATGTTATAACAAAAGAATTGATTGAAATGAATCTTGCAGAACTTGATACAGTTATACCGATAATTCTGAACAATAAATATTTTATCGAGAAAAATACTCGTGGAAATAATATGTATAGCAACGCTTTAAAGCAATTTAGAGGTTTTGTTGCAACAATTGATGACAGAGAAATCAGCTATAAATCAATTATAGACAGCATAGAAAAGGATAACCGTTTGTCTGTTACCGAACGTGATTCATTGATACATTCAAGAATTGGACAGGGTCAATTTCGTGACAACCTTTTGAAAAAGTATTCTTCTTCGTGTATTGTAACAGGAATTAACCTTAAGAGAGTGCTCGTTGCAAGTCATATTAAACCGTGGGCAGTCAGTAACAATCAAGAACGTTTGAGCTGTGAAAACGGATTTCTATTGAGTGCAACGTTTGACCGTCTTTTGGATAGTGGATTTATTTCGTTTAAAGATGATGGTACTATGATTATTTCTCATTATGTCGATTATTCAAATAGGTCACGACTGCATATTTCAAATGATACTAAGGTGAATTTATTGGCTTCATCTGAATTGTTACATAATCTTGAATATCATAGAGATGTAATTTTTATAAAGTAGCCATAAAACAAGGTTTTATAAGCCAAAGCTACTTTTGTCAATAAAAAACTGAGCACTTGTCTGTTAACTGCATCTAATATGAAGTTTCAATGATAGCATATTTAAATTAATAGGAGAGGTTTGTATATGTAACTACAAGGGACTGCTGCAGCTGTAACAGTCCCTGTTTTTAAATCCGTATAATTGAGATTTGACTAATTCGGATTATAATATTAGTTTTCTTGTAATGAAACTGTTCATCACTTTCCCTCAAAACTGTTATCCAACCATATTTTAAACTCTTCAAAAGTAATCTGACCATCAATGCACTCGTCACGTTTCAGCATAGCTTGATATTTCCACTTTTTAAAAGCAGCCGGTTTCATACTTCCGGTTTTGCTTCTTGCATAAAACCTTTTGTAATACCTTGAGTAAAGCTTAACAGCATCGTTACTGTGAGTTTTCTCAAGGTATTTTTTTCGTGACGCAAGCGTCTGACAATTGAACGTTTCTCCGTCGGGAATTCTGTTACAATACTGTGTGTTGTAATTGCCTTTGATAATAAAATATTTTCCGCAGTAACCGCATCGTTTGATTTTAGCATTTGCCACCAGCATTTCCTTGAAGGCGAGCATTAACAAATCCTCTACTGTACTGCAAAGATAGACAACCTCAACACCTCGTCCTATGACATCGGGTAACAGCGATGTTAATGCATCAAGACCGTAATCTTTTTCAAACGGACTTGCAAATTCATTTGTGATTTTCATTATTACAGAATTGTCTCCATGCTCATTCGCCAGTACTATTGCATCGCTTACTTCCTCGGAACTGTATTTTGCATAAACTTGTTCACCGATTCTTCTTGCCATAGCTACTGTATGTTTTGACAGCGTATCTAAATAATTATTCTTGATATGTTCAAAAGCAAATTTTTGTGTAAGCGTTTGTGGGAACGGTCTTTCAGGATAGATTTCATTGAAAAGCATCAGTCTTTGTGCCGCAGTATACTGACTGAATTCATCGGGATAAAAATCCTTGTCAAAGCAAAACATTGATAACTTTTGAAACTGCCGCTGAACGTCATACAGATATGTATGATATTGAACAGAACCTTGTTCGTCAAATATACTGGGCTCTGTCATCTTGCAGTAAGTGTGACTTTCAAGTTCGTCAACAGGCATTTCTATAAACTTCAAAAACTCTTCTACATATTCACTCTTTCTCTGATCATCAATCGTGAACTTAATATTAAACTGCAGCTCGTCTGTATTAACGCTCACTTCAAGTTTTTGTTCACTGAAAGCAATACTGCGATTGCTTTTGCGAATGTCATAATATTTATCCGCATTTTCAAAATCAAATTCTTCGTATTTCATAGCGTACCTCGATAAATCCTTTTTATTTATTATATATCCGCATTCAGGTTTTGTCAACTGTATTTTAGAAAATCAATATTTTCTAAAATCCGATAATTAACATCATTCGACAGAAAATGCGACCAAAGTCTTTACAAACATATTTCGAGGTGTTATTATATATATGCATCAATAGAAAATATTCGGTTTAAGAATAACATTTTCTATAGTATCTTGAAAATTGAATCCCACGCATGAGAGATACCAAGCAGCGAAGTCCAGCGAAGATCGTGCAGGAGGAACAGGAGTGTATCAAGCTTGGAAAAACGTCCTTAAGTCAAACAAGACTTTCTGACAGGAACTGTACTGTTGTGGGGCAGAAGAAAAAAATAAAAATGAAAAACGAAAGGAAGATGCATATGAAAACCGTCAACGAGAAATTCTACAGAAGATATATTGAACCGACATTCCCGGCAGCAATATATGATGACATCACACCGCAGGAGTTCATGGTGATGACTGTACTTTACAGCGACTACGATTACGATGAAAAGTGTGCGACGGTAAGTCGCAGAGATATTGCCCAGACCTGTAATATGTCCGTGAGAAACATCGACCGCATACTTAGTCAGCTTGTAAAGAAAGATCTCATAAGAGTGCAGAAACGTTATGCGCCAAGCGGCAGGCAGATAGAAAATTCCTACAAGCTGATATATCGTGATTACAGATCATGAATTGCGATACCCTCTGTGTCACTGTGCTATACCTTTAAGGATTAATACTAACTAATATTAATAATGGCAGAAGAAAGAATGATATGAAGTTATCAAAGATTGATTGATGATGCATGACGAATAGAATCGGCGGATTGATTTGCTGATTAACAGTCCGCCTTTTCTCTTTTGCAAATTAAAAAGGAGATGTGCAAAAGAGAAAAAAGTGTAATTAATTTAATCGCAACATAACGGCGATTTGTGCCCTCCTAGCTCGCACTAGAGTAAACAACCACCGTAAACGGTATAAGCCCACACAAGCGATTTGTGAGCGGTTTACGAGGTGATAAACGAGAGGTTCGGAAATCAGTTAAAAAGCACATCGGAAACCGGATATGTTGGTTATGAACAAATTTCCGATTTGCCGCATGACGATGAAAGTGAAATATTTCATTGCAGGTTAAAGTCATGGCGTCTGAAGCCGCCATGACCCTCACAGCGGACAGCAAAGCTGACCGCAAATATGCCGTAAATACGCAGTTTTTGCATTGGTCTTGTGTATATTTTAGGCAGTCGCCTCATGGAGTCAAAATACGGCTTTTTACGAAAATCAGGGGTCGTAAGTGCAGAAATGTGCGTAAAAGCAGCATATTTTCAGGAGTCGCGAGAAAAAAGGGAGTGGATTTATGGCAAAAGAAAAAATGGCTGTATATTTTCAGCCGGAAACAATTAAAAAGATCGAACAGGAGTATAAAGAGGATAATTGTGCCTCGAGAACAGAATTTATTGAGAAAGCCGTGAAGTTTTACATCGGCTACCTTCGTCAGCAGGAAGAGGTAAACTACCTCTCCCCACTGATTACGGAAACGGTCAAGGCACAGATAAAAGGTACAGAACAGCGGCTTGCCCGTCTGCTTTTCAAAGTCGCAGTGGAGCTTGGAAAGCTGTCGCATATGACTGCGGCGATAAATGATGTTGATGATGAAACATTGCAAAGTCTGCACGCTATGTGCGTAAACGAAGTACGGAAGATCAATGGAATTATCGATTACGAGGATGCTGTGCAGTATCAAAGAGATTAAATCAGAGGTGCCAAGAAAACAGTATGTGATTTTTATTGATACTGCTACAAGTAAAGAGAAAAATTTGGTTGCAGTTGGTGATTACATTGCGGCTGAAAAAATAGTAAAATTGTAGTACGGAGGTAACTTATTGAAGATCGAATTTGAGTATGAGGTAAGGCTGATGATCGAAATTCTCTTTGAAAAAGGCTTGATAAATCAGCCTACATACCTCAACATTATCAGAAATTTTGACAATCAAAAGCAAAAGAGTGCATGACTTTGAAAGGACAGGTGACTGAATGTACACAACATTAAAGCCAGACAGGAACAGACAACGAACGGTTGTGTTTTACGGACGAGTATCCACCGAGCACGAGGCTCAGATCTCCGCTCTGGAAAATCAGCTTCAATGGTATGACGATCAAGCAAAACAGCATAATAACTGGAACGTTATCGACAAATACATTGACGAAGGAATTACGGGAACGCAGGCTAAGAAAAGACCGTCGTTCCTGCAAATGATCGAGGACGCACGGCAAGGAAAATTCGATCTTATAGTTACAAGAGAGGTATGTCGATTCGCACGAAATACGGTTGACACGCTGACGTTTACTCGTGAGCTAAAGAACTTGGGTATTGAGGTTTACTTTGTTGAGGACAACATTTGGACAATGGACGGTGACGGAGAACTCAGACTTACGCTTATGGCTACTCTTGCACAGGACGAGAGTAGAAAAATTTCTGAGCGAGTTCGTGCGGGACAATATATCAGCCGCGAGAACGGTGTGCTATACGGGAACGGAAATATTCTTGGGTACGACCGAGTCGGCTCAACCTATGTGATCAATCCGGAGCAGGCGGAAACGGTGACGATAATATATGATTACTATCTGCACGGCTACGGAATAAAGAAGATCGTCAACGAGCTATATCGCCTTGAACGCAGGGACTCATCGGGTAACGTCAAGTGGGACGTCTCAAAGGTAAACAGAATACTGAAGAACGCAACCTACAAGGGCTATATCGGGTACAATAAATCAAGTACCAATAACTATCTGGAGCAAAAGAGGAAAAACAATTATGACACCTCAACCTACGTTTATCACAAGGGCGATTTTAAACCGATTATCAGCGAGGCATACTGGAACGAGTGTGCACGGATTATGAGATCACGCTGTCAGGTACTGAAGGATAGTATGGGTAAGGATAAGAAGTTCGGACATAATCCGTCCGCCGACCCTTGGCTGAACAAACTGAAATGCCATTGCGGTTCGGGATTTAAAAAGTACAAATGGCGGACGAACAAGAAAGACGGCAAGGAGGTTTATGGTTATTCCTGCTATCGTCGCAGTCAGTCGGTCAGTCCACGTTATCTGTCAAATCACGGGATTGAGGCGGATGGTGTGTGCGATATAAAAGGCATTTGTCAATGGAAACTTGAAATGATGGCGGACAAGATTTTGGGCGAGGTGCTTGCGGACAGATATGAGATCATTGAAAGGGTGCTTGACTTGATCAACAAGCACTGCATGGACGGAACCGATTCGTTGCAGAAAAACGCCTATATTATCAAATCCAAAATTGAAAAACTTGAAGCGAAAATACGCAAGCTGGTTGATATGTATGCCGAGGGAGATATTGAAAAGGACGAATACCGAACGGTCCGAGCTGATTCAGAAAATGAGCTTGAGTGTTTAAAAGCGGAGCTTAAAAGGAACGACACAGCTGATACGGTCAGCGGAAACTGCATAGACACGGATCGTATTCGCAGAACTCTTGATGAGATACTTTCTGCTGACAACGGTCACATCAACGATGAAATTATTAGCAAATTGGTATCGAGAATTACGCCGGTTGACAATACAAATTTTGAATGGATAATCAATCTCGGCGAGGAGAAAAGTGAAAAAATACGTTGTACGCTCACAGGCAGAAAAAACTCTGCTGAGCTTACGATCGGTGACGGCGAAAGCTGTCACTTTACATACTGGTTGATAAATCTACTTGGTTTAAACAGTGAAATTGTCATAAAAGCTCGTGCAGGTGAGCTGCTGCACAGGCTGCTATTGCTGACAAGAAGTAATTCTTGCAGAGTTTAGTGCGATTCTGAATAGATAATAAAAATTTCACCCCGTGTCTTATGATGCGGGGTGTTTTTGTTGTGCCAGCGGCGTTTGACAAGAGTGAAAAACTGTGGTATAATTAAAGCGTGAGCGAGCTATGCGATAGCGTAAACGTTCTAGGTTTATGAGGAAAGTCCGAGCATCACAGAGCAGGATAGCTGATAACGTCAGCCGAGGGTGACCTTAGAGCCAGTGCAACAGAGATATACCGCCAATTTATTGGTAAGGGTGGAAAGGCGGGGTAAGAGCCCACCAGAATGGCAGAGATGTCATTGCTATGTAAACCTTATCCGATGCAACACCAATGGTAGCCTGCAAGTCAATGGCTGCTCGTCAGACTTGGGACTATAGGTGGCTAGAGCTGTGCGGCGACGTACAGTCCAGATAGATTATCGCACTCGACAAAACTCGGCTTATCGGTTCGGTCACATTTGCTCCGTCAGTTAAACTTTTTAAGCTTAATTGTCGGGGCTTGTTTTTTAATAATATATAAATTTGATAGTTCATTTTGTACATTATAAATAAATTTTCATAATTACTCTTGTGGTTTTACGGAAAATATGTTATAATAACAGTGGTCATATTTATCTTCGTGAAGGAGGGCTGTTTAAATGGATATTTCATCTGAAACATATAATAAGACACTTGAAAGCTTTTTGAAAATACTCGAAAGTGATGACAGATTCGATAATGTATGCGAGAATTTTTTGAAAAGCATTTGCAGTACACTAAATGTTCAGGCGGCTACTGTAACTGTTTCAGGTTATGAAAATTCTGAGCCCTTGAGTTATGAATGGATAGCCGACACGCAAAAATATTCGGTATTCACTTTTGATAAGGCTTTTAACAGTAATAAATATGAGACAATGAAAATATCCCTTACAAAGACTGGTATCCATGTTGCTGACAAGGCTCACCCTCAGGGTGAAATGGAGATCTCTCTGCGTGGGGTGGTGTATCCTTGCTCGCTCACTTGTGCGGTGAAGGATTCAAATAAATATGTGGCGTTTTTTAACATTCTCTCCAGCGACCCTGAAAGGGTGTGGTCTGAGGAGGAGATAAAGCTGGCGTCACGGCTGACATACATACTTTCCGGCATGCTCCACACCAGAAGAGCGGCTGAGCACGCTGAAAGCACGGCAAGAACGCTCACTGACGTTATGGATAACATGAATTCATACGTCCTTGCGGTGGCTGAGGACAGCGGCGAGATAGTTTTCGCAAGCAAGGGCTTTGAACAGTATTTCGGAAATATAGTTGGCAAAAAGGAAAGGGAAGTGTTCTGCAAAACATGGTGCGACCTGCCTGCACATCAGGAGGGCAAGCTTTTCGGTGGAGAGTATTACTCCGAGATCATGGACAAATGGTTCAATGTGTCGGAAAAGCTTATTAAGTGGCATGACGGCAGAACTATCAGACTTTGCACGCTAAACGATATTTCTGAGAAGATAAACTACGAGAGAGTTATTGAGAAACAGGTGTTTTATGACAATCTGACGGGGCTGCCTAACAGGTTCAGCCTTGACAAGAGCATACATGGCATTATCGAAAGCGATGAAAGCAGCACTGTTATGCTTATCGACCTTGATAACTTCAAGAATATAAACGACAGCTACGGTCACAACAACGGCGACAGACTGCTCAAGGAGATAGGCAATTTCTTTGTTGCCTTTGCTGAGAACAATCAGAAACTCAGTATTTTCAGATTCGGCAGTGATGAGTTCGTTGTGCTGTTAAGAGATCAGGATCAGACTGAGATCGACGAGATATGCAAGAAGATACATAACAAGTTCAACAGCGAGTGGCAGATAGCAAACAGTTCCTGTTACTGCACTTGCTCAATGGGCGTTGCTAAGTTTCCTAAGCTTGACGATACTGTAAACACGGTGCTCAAGAGGATAGACCTTGCTATTTCCTATGCTAAAAAGCAGGGCAAGAACTGCACGATAAATTATAACGAAACTATCGGCAGGATACTTTCAAGACAGATAGACCTTGAGAGGCTTATGCACAAGGATATCACAAACGGATTTGCACATTTCAGTGCGTATTATCAGCCGATATTCAGCAGCTCGGAAAAGAAACTTGTGGGCTGTGAGGCTCTTATGAGGTGGAATCCACCTGAGTTCGGTCAGGTTTCCCCATCTGAGTTCATTCCTATGGCGGAAAGACTGGGATATATCAACCTGCTGGGCGAAAATATGATAAGAATAGCAGGCAAGCAGTGCAGAAAATGGGTAGACGCAGGACTTGATCTGAAAATGAACATCAATCTTTCGGTAGGTCAGCTTATCGAGCCTGATTTTCTTGACAAGATAGATTCGCTTTTTGAGGAAACGGGTGCACCGCCTGAGAATATCTGCTTTGAGGTAACAGAGAGCCTTGCTATCAACGACATGGAAAAAATGAAAGAGCTGCTCAGGCACATCACAGACAAGGGCGTAAAGATCGCACTTGACGACTTCGGCACGGGATATTCTTCATTGAACTGCATAAAGGAAATGCCGCTGAATACTATAAAGATAGACAAGTCGTTTATTGACGACATTGCGAAAAATCCTAATACTGCGGTGTTTGTGAAGATGATAGTAAATCTTTCACATGACTTGCATATCGCAGTTTGTGCAGAGGGTGTTGAGGAGCAGGTACAGTTCGACATACTCAAAGGCCTTGAAACGGACGTTATTCAGGGATATTATTTCGGCAGACCTATGCCGTCTGACAAATTTGAGGAGAAGTTTCTTAACGAAAAGCTCAATGTGGCTAGGTAACGGCTCATAGTGACACTGACCGTCGGGCGTGTAACCCGACGGTTTTATGTAATATGGTAAGATGATAATATCAAAAAGTAAAAAGGGGAAAGCTTATGAATGATGAGAAAAAAGACTTGAACAGCCAGCCGGAGGAGAGTGGCAAAAAGGGCATAAACAAAAAGCTGCTTATCGCTTTTGCGGGCATGGGTGCTGTTATAGTGGGGCTTGTTATCGCACTGATACTGGTGGCGACATCGAACGGCAAGGACAATGACAGCTCGGCATCAAAGGCGGAGAGCAGTTCGGAGGCAGTTTCTGAGGCTGAGGACAGCAGTGATGAGGAATCCGAGGCTGACAGCAGTGAGGACGAGTCTGAGCCTGACGGGGAGGACGAAAGCTCTGAGGAGAGCAAGGACGATAAAAAGGAAAAGGGTTTCATAATCTCGTATTCAGGTGACAACAGCTGGCAGGACGGTGACAAGGTCATGACCGGCATGGAGATAGGCATTGAAAACAACTCCGATGAGGCTGTGAAGGAATGGACGCTGGAGCTTGAGATAGACGAGCTTAAAAGCTGTGACGGCTGGAACGGCAACTTCAAGGTCAAAGGCAACAAGCTGACGGTCACGAATGTTGACTATAATGGAGAGATCGCAAAGGGTGGTTCTACTTCTATCGGCTGTAATATCGGCACGGGCACAAAGCTTAATGTGAAGTCTGCTAAGCTTAACGGTGTGGACTGCACGGTGAAAAAGGGCAAGGTGGCTCAGAACAATAACAACAATAACAATAATAATCAGGACAACGGCGACAAAAAGGTCACGGAAAAGGACGTTAAAAAGCTTTTGGAGCGTACTTCAAAGTCCAAACAGGGCGACGACTGGCTGCATACTGACGGAAACAAGATACTTGACAAGGACGGCAAGGAGGTTTGGCTCACTGGTGTGAACTGGTTCGGCTACAACACGGGCACGAACACCTTTGACGGTCTTTGGAACAGCGAGCTTGTGTCCTCGGTGGAGGCTATCGCTGACCACGGTTTTAACCTTATAAGAGTGCCTATGTCGGCGGAGCTTATAAATCAGTGGTCGGAGGGAGAATATCCTCAGGCGAATTACAATAATGCTTACAATAAAGAGCTCAACTCAATGAACAGCCTTGAGATATTTGATTATTTCCTCAAGCTGGCGGAAGAAAACGGCTTGAAGGTAATGCCTGATATCCATTCGGCTGAAACAAATGCAAGCGGTCACACGGTAAATCTTTGGTGCACTGATAAGGTCACTGTGAAGGATTACTACCATGCTGTGGAGTGGCTGGCTGACAGATACAAGGACAATGACACTATTATCGCATTTGACCTGAAAAATGAACCTCACGGCAAGCCGAACGAGGGTGATGCTGCGGCAATATGGAACGATTCAAAGGACGCAAACAACTGGAAGTATGTTGCTGAAACGGCAGCAAAAAAGGTGCTTGCAAAGAACCCTAACCTGCTCATAATGGTGGAGGGTACAGAGATATATCCTAAGAACATAAAGAAAAACGGCGACTATTCTTCAACAAACAGTGATGATTACTACTTCAACTGGTGGGGCGGAAACCTCAGGGGAGTAAAGGACTATCCTATCGACCTTGGCAAGTATCAGGATAAGTTGGTGTATTCGCCGCACGATTACGGCCCGACGGTTTATCAGCAGCCGTGGTTCGAGGGGGATTATACCTACAATAGCCTTATGAAAGACTGTTGGAAGGACAACTGGTTCTACATTCAGGAGGACAATATCGCACCGCTGCTCATTGGCGAGTGGGGCGGCTTTATGACAGAGCCTAACCTCACATGGATGACATACATGAGAAAGCTTATAAAGGACAATCATGTGAACCACACATTCTGGTGCTTTAACGCAAACTCAGGCGACACGGGCGGACTTGTAAAGGACGACTTTGTCACATGGGACGAGGAAAAGTATGACTTTGTCAAGGAAGTTCTTTGGCAGCAGGGCGGAAAATTCGTTGGTCTTGACCATGCGATACCACTTGGCGACAATGGAATGACCCTCAGCAAGGCAAAGGGTCTATAACAAAAATAACGGACGAGGTTTTGAAACTTCGTCCGTTTTGTTTTTTATCGTTTATCGCCCATAAAGAACAGTGCAAGTGTTCCCGGTCCTGAATGTGAACCTATGACTGAACCTGTGTAGCAGATGTGCACGGTGGTCTTTTTGCCAAGCTTTTTTCGCATAAGGTCGGCGGCGTATTCGGCGTCAGAAAGGCAGTCGCCATGACAGATCGCCACAGTGGAGTTATCCCAGCTGCCCATGCGTTCGCACATCATATCAACGAGTTTGTCGATAGACTGTTTTCTGCCTCTTATTTTTCCCACAGGGATAAGATGACCGTCATTGTCAACGTGCAAAAGCGGCTTGATGCCAAGTATCGAGCCTGCGACGGCGGCGGTCTTTGAAACTCTTCCTCCACGGTGGAGATATTTCAGGTCATCAACTGTGAAAACATGGCAGAGGTGAAGTCTGTTATCTTCAAGCCATTTTGCAAGCTCGTCAATGGAAAGCCCCTGCTTTTTCTTTTCGTCAGTCTTTATAAGAAGAAGTCCCTCGCCTGTTGAGGCACAGAGGGAGTCGATGCAAATTATTTTTCCCTCAGGATATTTTTCCATTACGCTGTCCCGTGCTATGCAGGAGGTGTTGAAACTTCCGCTCAGTCCTGATGAAAAGCCGAGATAAAGCACGTCATAGCCTGCGGCAAGCTCTCTTTCAAAAGCCTCTTCATATTCGGCAAGACCGATTTGTGCGGTCTTTGTCACTGCACCGTTTCGCATTTCAGAATAAAACTCAGGCAGAGTCATTTCGTCTTTGCTTTTCACAACGCCGTTTACCTCAAATGAAAAGTCCAGCAGGGTGACGTCCATATTTTTTAATATATCCTCCGACAGGTCACAAGTAGAGTCGGAATAAAGTTTGTATTTTCTGTCAGACATTTTTTATCCTCCTTTGCCCTAGGCAATAGTATCTGGAAATATTATAACATATGAGCAGGCCTTTGTTCAACATCCATGAAATGAGTTTTGTAAACTTTTTATGAACACAGCTGTTTGCGTAGCTGAGCGACGGTGAGGGTATTTTCAGATATAGATACAGAAAAGTCACGGCAGCTTGAGGAAATGAGCATATCGCTTATGCGGTTCTCTATCATGGCGGTGATGATGTGGCGTATCTCTCGTGCAGAACCGCTTTTGGACAGGGCTTGAGAGGCGATAAAAGGATAGACTTCAGGCTGGCAGGTTAGGGAGCAGTCAAGTTCAGCAAGCTTTTTTTCAAGGGCGAAAAGCTCAAGACGTGTGATGTTTTCCATGTCAGTCAGGGTCAGGTCGTTGAAAACTATCACCTCGTCTATCCTGCCCAGAAGTTCGGGTGACATAAAGCTTTTAAGCTCGGCGAGCATGGCTTTTTTCTTTGCGTTTTGGTCGGTCTTGCTGCTTGAAAAGCCCACGGTCTTGGTTTCAGAAAGCTTTTTCACGCCGATATTGGAGGTCATTATTATAAGGACGTTTGAAAATGACACCGTTCGCCCTGAAGAGTCGGTCAGGCAGCCGTCTTCAAGTATTTGCAAAAGCAGATTGTAGATGTCAGGGTGAGCCTTTTCTATCTCGTCAAGGAGAAGAACGCAGTATGGCTTGCGGCGTATCTGCTCGGTGAGCCTGCCGCCCTCGTCAAAGCCCACATATCCCGGCGGCGAGCCGATGAGCTTTGAAACGCTGTGCCGCTCCATATATTCTGACATATCAAGCTTTACAATGGCGTCATCTCTGCCGAAAAGTGATTTGGCAAGATCCTTTGCAAGCTGGCTTTTTCCAACGCCTGTTGGACCGAGAAACACAAAGCTGCCCACAGGTCGGTCGCTGCCCTTTAGTCCTGAACGGCAGCGGCGTACCGCAGAGCAAAGTGATTTTATGGCAGACTGCTGACCAACGATGCTTTCGCTCAGCTTGCTTTCAAGACCGTTGAGCAGCGTTGCCTCGTCCTGACCGATATCCGCACAGTTTATTCCTGTGAGCGATGAAACAACGCTGTCGATGTGTCTTTTTTCAAGGGGGATACGCTTTGGCCGGCACTCTGTTATGGCGGTGAGGTATTCGTCACGGGTGAGTTTGCCTTTTACATAATCGTTGAAAGCGTCTGATATCTTTTCCCCTGAATTGTTTCCGCTGTGCTCTATCACTGCACAGGCACACGCCTCGTCGAGGATATCTATAGCTTTGTCAGGGAAAAACCTGTCGGTGACATATCGTGCGGCAAGCTTTACAGCATATGGGATAAGGTCAGGAGAGATGTTAACGCTGTGGTGCTGCTCATATTTGTCAGTAAGTCCGCTTAGGATACGGCAGGTCTGGCTTTGGGTAGGTTCTTCTATTTTTACTTTCTGAAAGCGGCGTTCCATTGCAGAGTCCTTTTCTATGCTGCGGCGGTATTCTTCAAAGGTCGTTGCACCGATAAGTTGCAGACCGCCTCTTGCAAGCTGCGGCTTTAGTATATTTGCGGCGTCTATCGCCCCTTCGGCTGCTCCTGCACCCATTATGTTGTGCAGCTCGTCAATGAAAAGTATCACGTTCCCAGCCTTTTCCGCCTCGTCCATGCAGCATTTCAGACGCTCCTCAAAGTCGCCACGGTATTTCGCACCTGCAAGCAGGGTGGTCATATCCAGTGAAAAAATTCGCTTTGAGGACAGTGACGGCGGAACTTCTCCAAGCATTATTTTTTTCGCAAGCCCCTCCACAACGGCGGTCTTTCCCACGCCTGCCTCGCCAACAAGGCAGGGATTGTTCTTTGTGCGGCGGCAGAGTATCTCCATTATACGCTCGGTCTCAGCCTCTCGACCTATGCATGGGTCGAACTTTTCACACTCGCTTTTGCGTGTCAGTTCTCTTCCATAGTGTTCAAGGGTCTTGAGCTTTGGATAATTCCTGTCGGTGAAGATATTCGGCTCGTTGCCCGAAAGTGCACAGTCGTTATACATTTTGTTGCAGTTCACGCCAAGCTGCTGCAATATCTCAAAGGCACAGCAGTCGCTGCGGCGGAGCATCATAGCGAGAATGTATTCTGTTCCTGCGATACCGCCGCCCATGCTTTCGCAAAGCCTTTGTGCACCACGCAGCACTGCCGAGGCATTTGGCGTGATATCGTTTTTGGTCAGACGGCATGGCGTGCCCCTGCCTATGATGTACTCTATCTGCTCTTCTATCCTTTGTGCCGTAACTTCGTGCCGCAGCAGCACGGCACAGGCTGTGGAATCTTCCTCATAGGCGGCAGAGAGCAGGATATGTTCAGTGCCGATATAAGTGTGACCCCAGCTGCCGGCCAGAGTGACGGCGTTATTCACAAGCTCTCGTGCCCGCGGTGTAAAGCTTTCGCTATCAAAAAACTGATCGTTCATAAAGTTCACCCCTTAAAAATGTTCAAGGCTGCTGCCTCAGCTACATTCTTGACAGTTTTGCATCTTAATATTCCTGACGCTTATCAGTCGCTTTTATATTCTTATGCACAGGACAAATTCTGCTTGCAGATTATTTTTGTAACACATTTTCGGCGGCGTCATAAACTGTACTATAAAGCAACGGAGCAAAGTTCCTGCTTTATAAATCTTAACAAAAAAGGAGATTTCATTTATGAACGGTTGTGGATTTGGCGGTTGCTGGTGGATCATTATCCTTATTCTCATATTCTGCTGCTGTGGTTGCGGCGGTTGCGGTGGCTGTGGAAACGGCTGTGGAAACGGCTGCGGCGGTTGTGGCTGTGACAATGGTTGCGGCGGCTGCGGATGCTGATCTGACGGCAAATAAAAGGCGGCGGAGCATTACGCTCTGCCGCTTTTTTCTGCTTATTCTTTTTCAAGACGCTTTTCAAGGCGTTTTACGATAGTTTTAAGTGCTTTTATGCGGGCATATTTTTTATCGTTGCCCTCAAGTATGGTCCAAGGTGCTATCTCGGTGGAGGTTAGGGACGTCATGCGGTCTACATATTCCTCGTAGGTATCCCACTTTTCACGGTTACGCCAGTCCTCATCTGTTATCTTCCAACGCTTTTCAGGCGTGTTTTCACGTTCCTTAAATCGGCGATACTGCTCGTCTTTGTCAACATTGACCCAGAACTTTATTATCTCTGCACCCCAGTCATGGAGCTGGCTTTCAAACTCGTTTATCTCACGGTATGCCATGTTCACACGCTCTTCAGGGGTAAGCTTTTCTATAGGCTCGACCATTACTCTGCCATACCATGTGCGGTCAAAGATAGTGAAGTGACCGTCTTTTTCAAGGCGTGTCCAAAAACGCCACAGATAATGCCTTGCAAGCTCTGACGGCTCAGGTGCGGCGATAGGGTGGACTTCATAGCCTCGTGGGTCAAGGGCGGCGGCAAGGCGTTTGATGTTTCCGCCTTTTCCTGCTGCGTCCCAGCCCTCATAACATATTATCACAGGTATTTTCTTTTGATAGCAGAGATTTTGCAGCTTGAAAAGCTTGTCTTGATATTTTTTTAGCTTTTTCTCATACTCTTCCTCGTCAAGCTGCTTGTCCATATCAACGTCTTTAAGGGCAGGGGTCTTAACGGTCTTGAACTCAGGATAGTTGTATCCACAGGTATCAAACTGCGGTTCAGGCTCATAGCGGCTGCCGCTTGCTTTTGCAGTAACCGCTGCACTCACTGCATTTGTGACCGCCGTGAGCACTTCAAGCTCAGCGGAGGCACGCTCGTTTGCTCCCACGCAGGTCCAAGGTGCAAAGGCGGTATTCGTGCTTTCCAGCATTTTATCATATTTGCGGAAAAACTTATCGTATTTTTCCATGTTCTTTATATCGTGGCTTTCCACACGCCAGCTTGTCACGGTGGAATCCTCCAGCTTTTCGATACGCTTTTTCTGCTCATCTTCTGTGATATGCAGGAAGATTTTCACGAGAACATAGCCGTCGTCAGCAAGCTGTCTTTCAAAGGTTCTGATATCATCAAGCCTTTTATCTCTTGTGTCTTTGTCTATCTCGCCGTACATACAAGCGTTCACGGTGTCACGATACCAGCTGCGGTCGAGGATAAGGAACTCGCCTTTTTTCGGCAGTGTCTGCCAGTAACGCCACAGCCATGGCATACGCTTTTCCTGCTCATTCGGTGCACGGTAGGAAACCACCTTGTAAAAACGTGGGTCAAGAGAGCGTATGAGCTTTGCTATCATTGAACCTTTGCCTGCCGCTGACCAGCCGTCAAAGGTGATGATGACAGGCACGCCTGCGGATTTTATTTTGTTTTCAAGCATGGAAAGCTGTTCTTTAAGCCCTTTTAGCTGTTCGGATATTTCCGCCTTTTCGGTATTTTTCTGTATAACTTTTTCAAGCATTTTTGTTTCTCCTTTTTTCTCAAATTGTTATAAGCATAGCTTAATTTATTTGATTTATGTATATTATACACAATTTATCTTTAATTGTATATAGACATTTTTCATGAAAATGCCGATTTGTTTTTGTTAATACGGAGTTAATATTATTGGTTTATACTAAACTAATATAATAATTCTTGCAAAGGACGGCAGTGATATGTCAAAAAAAGAAGAAAAGGACATTAATATATCAAGGCTTGACAAAAGTCTGGAGGGTCAGGGTCTGCTGGAGGACGCTGATGACGCTGAATATGAACGCACACTGGCTCAGCAAAGGCGTGAGGCAGAGGAGCGTGAGCGTCAGGCTTTAGAGCAGGCGGAGGCTGAAAAGCGTGAGCGTGAACGTCAGGAAGAAAAGGAACGTGAACGCAGGCTCGCTCAGGAACGTATCGAACTTATGAAACTTAAAAGCGGCGTTATCGACGAAAGCGAGTCCACCATAAAGGAAGAGCACGACCAAATAAGAGAGCTGCACGGATTTGAAAAGGTATCGAACTTTTTTTATCACAACAAAGTGTGGATAATATTTGCGATTTTTATAATAGCGGTCACGGCGTTTATTGCTATTGACGCTGCAAGGCGTGAAAAGGCTGACCTTACGGTGCTTATGATAGCGAATAACGGTCTTGAGGCACGTCAGGACGAGTTGGAGGAGTTCTTTGAGAAATACACAGACGATTTTGACGGCAATGGTTATGTTCACGTTGACGTTATCATTATACCGCTAAATTCTCACAGCGACGATTATCAGCAGCAGAATGTGAACAGCACGAAGTTTATGGCTCAGCTACAGGGCGGCGAATCTATACTTGTTATAACAGACTCAAACACTGACGAGGATTTCAAGGAGATCATGACCCCTGACCTGCCGAAAGAGTTCCCGAACAACAAGTATGTTGATGACATGGGCATGAGCTGGAACATGGAAGTCATGGCAGAGGCTCTTAACTATGAGAATATGCCAAATGATGTTCATCTTTCCATGAGAACGCCGGTGCAGACCCTTGGCGACTCAAAGGAAACAATGCAGGAGAATTATGACAAGTCATTCAAGGTGTTCAAGAGGATAGTTGACGATATGACTGAGAAAGCCGAGGCGGCAGGCGACAAGGGCTTGACCACTGAGCCTGTTCATTATGATGACAGCAGTGAGGACAGCACAGACAGTACGGTAAATTCAGAAAACAAATAAAAATAGCGGACAGTCGAATGGCTGTCCGCTTTGTATTTGTATCAATAATTGTAATATGTGTTGTCCTGATAATAGTTATCTGCCGTGTAGCCGCCCTGCTGGTCTGTTTGCGTATCGGAACCGCTCAGGCTTGAGCAGTTCTGATCTTCGGCGTATTTGTAATCAGATGTGACACCAAGATATTCTTCAAGGCAAAGACCGCTCTTTGTTACCGCCTGGGCTTTTTCCTTGCCGAGATAGCGGATATGCCACGGCTCGTACACATAGCCGGTCTTGTCCTCTTTTCCCTCAGGATAGCGGATAATAAAGCCATACTCAGCACAATGCTCGGCGAGCCAGTTTGCCTCAGGAGTGCCTGCAAAGCTGTTCTCGGTGGTGTTTACATCAAAGGTCAGACCTGTCTGATGCTCGGAATGTCCCGGTCGGGAGGAAACCTCGTCGGCAGCCTCAGTGCCACGCTCCCACGCATAGGAGTTATAAAGAGATTCCTGATCCTGATATGAGCGATAGCTTGAGTTCACAAACAGCGTTATGCCGTCCTCTGCGGCGGCAGCTGCCATATCGTCAAAGGCGTTTTGTGCCACTGTGCTCACCCCCGGAGCGTAATCAGAGGGCAGGGAATAGGTCTTGTTCACAATAAGAATACCGTCAACAAAGGTCATGCCGTTTGACTGCTCAATTTTATGCTCGGCCTTTTCGGGGGTCGCCTTGCTGCTGTCTGAGGCTTTCTTTTTGGTGGTAGTGCTTTTAGCCTCTGCCTGCTTTACGCTGTCGCTCTGAGATGATGACGCTGATGGAGCGTTGCCGTTGTCAGACTTTCCACCGCAGGCTTTCACTGAGATTATTATTATCAGCAGCAGTGCAACAAGTGCGATAACACGGTTACGCATGACACGTCTGTGATCTGCGGCACGTCTTTCTGCACGGCGTTTTTCCATTTCAAGACGTCTTTTTTCATATTCCTCGTCAGAATATTCGTTGTGTTCGTCAGGCTGTTCGTTCACATTCTGGGGATCGTTATTGTTTTTTATCTGATCGTTCATAAATATCCTCTTTTTGTAAATAGTTTTATTACGTCCAAGTTAAAAGGCAGCACCGCTCAAGATCGTGCGGCACTGCCTTTATTATATCACATTTGTTTATACTTTTCAAGTCGGATATTGTCGTCTTATTTCATAACATAAACATAGCATTGATATAGCGGCATAGATTCGTATTCATCATTATCTGGGTCATTCCACATATGGTCTTTTCTTTCCTGAACTATATCATCATGGAAAAAGCAAACACCAAGATATGTGTAATCTTCCAAGCCGTTGATCAGATTGTCACCGTAAGAGAGACCGAAGCTTGCATTATTTTTTAACCAAGTAAAAAGCTCTGTGTATGCCTCGTCATAGTCTGAAACACAGCTGTTGTTTGCTGTGAATTGTCGTATTTTGCTGTTGTTAGGCAGACCGACCTCAGAGAGATGTTCGTATACGTTGCCAATGCCTTGGCAGTAGTCGTCCATTTGATACAGGCTCTTTTGCAGACATTCATCAAGCTGTCCGCTTGCACGGAGTGGTTTCAGACCATATTTCTCACGGAGAGGATTTACATAATCGAGCAGGTCAAGGGTCATCTGACTTGCACCATCAGGGGAGTAATATTCAGGCTCGACAGGCTCGTCCTGCTGAGTATCTTCTGTGTTTTCCTGCGGTATATCCTGCTGTATCTCAGGCTCAGTCACTTTTTCTGTAGTGGTAGTGGTGGTGACTGCGGCGACTTTTGACTCTGCTAATGCCGCCCCTTCTGCAATATCTGACGCAAGGGCAGCCTTGTCAGGCTCAGATTTTGTAGTAGTGGTCGCAGCGGTCGTGGTAGTAGCAGGCGGTAGTGTAGTTGTCACCGTGGTAGTGGGCTGGGGTGGAATATCATCTTTTTGGACGGCGGTGTTCTTGTGGACACTGCTGTTATATGCTAAGCCACCGAACACAGCCGCAGAGCCTATTACTACTGCTGCTATCGGGGCAGCTAATTTAGGTCTGATAGTAACTTTCTTTTGGGTCCTAAGCTCAATATCTTTTCGTTGATTTATTTCGCTCATACAGCCAAAGCAGAAAATTGCGTCATCATGTAGTTCTCTGCCGCAGTTTGGACATTTCTTCACTTCTTGAGTCGCCTCCTTACTTTATCAAGTGCCTTAAAAAGCTCTTCGGCTGAACGATATCGGTCATCAGGGTTTATGGACAGGCACTTTTTTATTATTTTAAGCAGCTTTTTGTTTTCACAAAGCTTTATAGACGGGTGCTCGCCTGTTATGAGCACGTTCAGAAGAATGGCAAGTGAGTAAATGTCTGTTCTTGCGTCAGACTGCTGCAATCCGAACTGCTCAGGTGCGGCAAAGCCCACTGTGCCCAGCACTTGTGTGTCTGCATTTTTATCTGTCTTATAAATTTTTGAGATATCAAAATCAATAATCTTGACATTATTGTCGTCGCATATTATAATATTATCAGGCTTTATGTCACGGTGGACGATACTGCTGCTGTGAAGGGCATAAAGTCCCTGACAGATGCAGCAGACTATGTTCACAGCTGTGTATTCAGAAAGCGTTCCGCCGTTCACATACTCGGTGAGGGTCATTCCTTCGCAGTATTCTTCATATATAACAAATGCTTTATCGTTCTCGGAGATCTCGTATATGCGGCAGAGAAAAGGATTGTTTATCCTTGCAAGTTTCTGATACACCGAAACGTCAGCAGGCTTGTAGAGGGTATGGCGTATTATTTTTGTTCCAAATTCATTTTCAAGAATAACCTTTTCGTGCTTGCTGTTTTTTAAAAGATAGTTTTTGCAGTCGAACATTTTGTCTATCTGTTCGGTTTCAAGGTCATACAAGCTTTTTTCAGACATATATTCATCTCCAATATAGAATAAAAATTATAGGAAGGAAACAGGTAACATGAAATCAACATCAGCACTTATGAATGAACTTAACGGAAGTGAAGATATCAGTGCTTTTCTCAGCAAAAACAAAGAATCTCTTGACACTCAGAGCTTTGCGGACTATCTTTGCAGGCTTGTTAAAGAGCATAAAACCACAAAGATAGAAGTGATAAGGCAGGCACAGCTCAATCAGATATACGGTTATCAGATATTTGCAGGCACAAGGCTGCCGGGAAAAGACAAGATAATAGCCATTGCTCTTGCTATGAAACTTGATGTTGACACTGTTCAGCGGTTGCTGACCCTTGCAGGAGAGCCTCAGCTTTACGCAAAGAACGCCCGTGACTGTATCCTTATAGATGCCATAAACAAGGGCATCGACGTGGCAGAGCTTAATAGGGTGCTGTTTGAAAACGGTGCACAGTGTCTTAAATAAAATGATAAAAGAAAGTAAATACAAAACAGTTCTGAGATATCAGGACTGTTTTTTCATATATTCTTTATTATAACACATTCTGACATGATTTTCAAGAGCTGTCAACCGTATGCACAACAAAAAAACGCCGCAGGAAATTCTGCGGCGTTTCTGTTTTATCTCTTATGGAACAAGAGTTGTTGTTTCAGCCTCTTTTGCAGTTGTAGTTGTTGACTCTGTTGATGCAGCAGAATCAGTTGCAGGAGCTGCTGTTGTGGTGGTCGTTGTTTCTGTTGATGCAGCAGATGAAGAATCGTCTGTTGTAGGAGCAGCTGTGTCGCCGGCCTTAGTTGTTGTGTAGCCCTCAGCCTTTACTACCTTCTTCGTGAAGTCGTCTTCCTTGTTATAGTAATTGGTTGAGAGTGAAGGATCTTCTGTGAACTTATCGCCTGTTGCAACAATGTTTGAGCAGGAGATAGAGGCATAGAATGTAACTGCCTTCTTTTCCTTGTCAGTCTTTACTGTTATCTTGTAAAGATTGAACAGTTCGTTTGTGTTCTCCCAAGAATCGTAGTTCTTCTTGTTTGTGAATGAAACATAAGTGTCAACATAGTCAACTGATTCGATAGATGTTACCTTGCCGTCAAAGTCAGCAGGATATGGAGCATAGTGATCCTTGACATCCTTTCTCAGATCCTCGATCTTGTCGTCGATAAGTGACTGATAGCTATCCATTGCAGCCTTGCCGTTTTCAGCTGTTACATATGCAGGGAATGTTTCGTCAACAGTTATCTCCTTAACGTAAACTGTATCGCCCCAGTCGTCTTCTTCTGTGTCGCCTGTAAGTGTTACACCCTTGTCGGCCAGTGATGAGTAAGCACTGCAAGTAACCTTGAACTTGCCGCCGATACCGATATAATCATCGCATGATACTGAGTAGTAAACATCGTCCTTGAGTACCTCAGGGATAGATTCGCTCTTAACTGAGTAAGGCTTTATAAATGGTACGCCGCCTGTGCACTCGAACTCGATACCCTCAAATGGGTCGATTTCCTGAGCCTTTTCAAGGCCCTCAACTGTGAAGTCCTTTGTTACCTCGCCGCCCTTAACGTCAGCTGTCTTGTATGTATAATACTTATCGTCATACTCGAACCAAGTCATGTCGCCGCTCTCTTCAGCATCATAAACATCGATATCAGCTGTAACAGTGTATTTGTCGCCGTTTTTAAGGTCAGACCTGTAGTCATAATCATAGTAGATGAATGGATATGTTGAATCAAATGTAACGTTTGCAGAGCCGCTGCCATCAAAGCCTGAGAACTCGACGTTCACGCCCTTGAAGAAGTCTATCTGCTCGCCGTCTTTAAGACCTTTTACAGTTACCTCAAACTCAGTGTTCTTGAGCTTGACGTTCTTGTCTTTCAGAGAATCTTCGTTATACTTAACTGTGCACTTTACCTTGTCGCCGTTTTTAAGGTTCTTGTTAGCGTTTTTCTCAAACTTGATCTTGATCTTGAAGTTGCCGTCCTTATCAGTTTTGAGAAGTGCGTTTCTCATCTGCTTTGCCTCAGCAAAATCCTCTGCCTTGTCAAAAGCCTTTGTAAGAGTTTTCTTGTCAAGTGCGAAATACTTGCTCACCTTTGATGATTTGTCATCTGGATCTGCATAATCTGTAAGGTCGCTCAGATCTCCCAGATCGCCGAGATCATAGTCGCTGAGAGCGTCTGCTGCATTTGACATTGTGTAATACTCAGTGTCATAGCAGTTGAGTTCAGCCTCAACATATCCGCAGCCGTCAATGCCCTTGAACTCGATCTTGAAAAGATCCTTAGCGTCGATGACCTGATATTTGAGAATGTTGCAGATAATGATTATCGCAACGATAACAACGATCAGTGCCGCAGCAGCGATAAGAGTTATCTTCTTATGACCCTTTACCCAATCGCCAAGCTTAGCAAACGGATTTGGCTTTGCAGCTGCCGGTGCTGCTGCCTGAGCAAAGTTGTTAGCAGGCTGTGCAGACTGCTGCTCAAACTGTGGAGCTTGCTGTGGAACAGGCTGAGCCTGCTGTACGGGTGCCTGTGCAGGTGCTGCCTGCTGTGACTGGATACCTGCCTCAGCCTCCATTTCAGGAACGGATGCACCGCAGCCGCCGCAGAACTTTTCTTCAGGTCCTATAGGAGCTCCGCATTTGGCACAAAACTTGATAGTGTTCATTTCTTACCTCCATTAATACTTCTTTATAAAACAGAATAAAAAATTTTATCCTATTCATACATTCTAAGTATAATATCAGTAAAAAAAATGTCAAGGGAAACTCCCTGAAATCGCCTTATTGTGTATGATTTTTGTAGATTTGTACAATTACAAAAGAAAAAAACATACATTTTAATAACGTTTTGGACACAAATTTTTCATGTCAAAAAACGGAATATAAATGGGGATACTGGGTGTTATATATCTTCTCTGTCCAGGAGCGTATGCTCTCACATTCTGACAGAAATTCTTCCGAGCCTTTTTCAAGAAGTGCAGGGAGTTTTGCGACGGCGTAGGATATATCGTCAAGGGTGCAGGACTGTGCGATATATGACACACGGGTGTAGTATTTTTTCCAGCCCTTTTCAAGCTCTTCAAGCCGCTCATTCATATCATCGCTTTCTTGTCTGTAGCTGCTTTCAGCGGCGTTCACAAGGGATATGAACCTATCGTTCTCTCGCTTTACCGCCCATACGGAAAGCACCGACATGGACGCTATAACGGTCAGAATGATTATGCAGGCGGTAAGTCTTTTCATGGTGCTTGCTCCTTTATACTTTTACACTTTTTTCTTGCCATTATCTTTTCTCACGGCGACTATTTGTCCTGAGGGGTCGGCGGTGCAGATATAGACCTCGCTGAGGGGAATGTTTTTCTCTTTGAGCTTTTTTTGCAGCCAGCTTTCGTCCTTGCCGATAAAATCAAGGGCTGAATATATTATCCTGCCGTTGTCTACAATAAGCTGCGGCGGGTCGGTCTGAGATTCTTTTACATTCATTCCGCCGTTTGTGACAGGGCGGAACTGTGCCTTTTGATAGACTGATATTTTGCCAGTGGTTTCGACAACTGCAAGCTGCACCTCGTTTATATCGAATATCCCCATGCTGCGGAGGGATTCAAGGAGATCGTCAGCTGAGAAACGCAGGTCTTTGAGCTGCTTTTGGTCGATGAGTCCGTGGGAGATAACTATTTTCGGCGAGCCGCATATAAGCTTTCGCAGTCCTCTGAATTTAAGCGAGCATTGGGAAAGGATAACGTCAAGGCACACAAGGGTGAAGATAGGCACGATGCCCATTGACATTGGTATGGTCATATCCTCTATAGGCAGGGTGGCAATATTTGAAAGCAGCAGCGTTATAACAAGCTCTGAGGGCTGCAATTCACCTATCTGCCTTTTGCCCATAAGGCGTATGCTTATGACAATGAGTATATAAAGTATCACCGCTCTGAAAAAAACTATCAGCATTTTGTTTTCCTCCAATATCGTTGCAGCTATTTTTTGCAGATTTCATGCAGAATATTCTGACAACAGCCGCAGATAATAAATACAACAAAATTTCATGTAGGAGAAAAATGATGAATACACCCGATTTCAGAAACTACAAAAACGCTGAGATAGATAAAGGCATTGACGCCGCCATGACCTCGCTGAGGACCATAACAGGCAACACAATGGACCTTAACATAATGAATGTGAAAATATGCTCTGTAAGCTGTGCCGTGGTATCCATAGAGGGAATGACCTCAACAGACGCAATGTCAGAACTTATTTTCAGACCTATAATGGAACTTTCTGCACAAAAGCCTGAGGGCAGTGCAAAACAGGTCTTTGACTTTCTCACAAAAGAAAGCCTGCTTGCCGCCGAGAGAAAAACGGTCTTTAATTATGGTGACGTTATCCAGTTTTTGTTCTCAGGCTTTGCCGTAGTATTTATAGACGGGCTTTCAAAAGCTGTCGTTTATGGTATCCAAGGTTATGACAAAAGGTCAGTTTCAGAGCCTATAAGCGAGCAGACCATAAGATGTGCTCAGGATTCTTTTACGGAAACCATAAGAACAAACCTTTCTCTTGTCCGACGCCGAATGAAAACTCCGTCGCTGCGGTTTGAGATGATGCAGATAGGAAAGCGTTCTTCGACTGATGTTTGCATGGTGTATATGAGCGACAGGGCAAGCTCTGACGCTGTGGACAGGCTGAGAAAACAGCTCAAAGGCATAAAGCTGGACACTGTTCTCACAAGCGGATATATCGAGCCTTTTATCGACGAAGGCTTTGGCTCGTCGGTGTTTTCGCAAATGGCGTATTCTGAAAGACCTGACATGATATGCACAAGGCTAAATCAGGGCAGGATATGTATTTTTGTGGACGGCACGCCTTTTGTGCTTATTTGTCCTTCGCTTTTTTCAGAGAACTTCCAGACTATGGACGATTTTGCGGAAAAGCCTTTTTACGTCACCTTTATGCGGTGGCTGAAATACATTGCGTTCTTTCTTGCGGTGGCGTTTCCGGGGCTGTATGTTGCACTGGCGAGCTTTCACCCTGAGGTGTTTACACTGAAACTGCTGCTTAATCTTGCGGTATCGGAAGAGTCTACACCTTATCCGCTGACTGTGGAGGTGCTCGTTCTTATGCTGCTGTTTGAGATAATGAAAGAGGCAGGCTTGCGGCTGCCTAAGCCTGTGGGCAGCACGGTGTCTATAGTAGGCGGACTTATCATTGGCGACGCCGCAGTAAAAAGCGGACTTGTTTCCGCTCCGCTGCTTATCGTTGTGGGAATAACCACCACATCTTCTTTTGTTATACCGAGCCTTTATCAGCAGACCGCCATACTGAGGCTTGTTTATATCCTGGTGGGCGGCGGTTCGGGACTGTACGGCATTGCACTTTGCACGGTGCTTTTGATGATAAATATAAACTCCATGGACGATCTTGCCATATCCTACACCGCACCTGTGACGCCGTTTTTCTCAAAGGGCATAAAGGACGTTATTTCAAGGCGGAGCTTTCGGTCATATGAGAAAACTCACAGCACCATTAAAGAATACAAGCTTGACGATAAGGGGGGCAGTCAATGAAAAAGTTTACGCCATTGCAGCTTTTTGCAATGCTTATCTGTACAAGAGCCTTTTCAATGATGACCTTTCTTCCTGAAAGCACTGCAAATGCTCTTGAACTTATGCTTGGAACGGTGCTGTCTACAGTTTTCCAGATAGTTATAATATGCTGTATGGCGGCTTTTCACAAGCGTTTTCCTAATGACGACCCATGCACCCTTGCAGTGAGCCATTCAAAGTGGGCAGGCAGGGTGGTGTGCGGTGTGTATCTTGTATACTTCCTTGTAGTATCTTTTTATGTTATCGGCACTTTCACTTATTTTATGGATTATTATTTCTCCGACTATATCCCACGGCTGATGATAGTTCTGAGCATAACAGCCTGCGGCATTTATGTCGGCACTGCGGGGCTTGGGGCGATAGGAAAAACCGGCACGGTGCTTTTTGCACTTTTCCTCTTTGTGACCGCTACCCTTGTCATAAGTTCTCTTGAAAATTTCACCTTTGTGGATTTTCACCTTGCGGAGGAGAATGTGGGCAAAGGCATTTTCCATTCTGCCGTCAGCGAGATTGCAAGAAGTTCATATCTTGCGGTGATAGTTTTTCTTTTGCCCTCCATAAAGGGCAACGCCGCAAAGACTTCTGTTTATTTTCTTCTCACAAGGCTTGCACTGGTGGAGATAGTTTTAGGCTTTATCACAATGATACTTGGCGACTACACTCTGCTTGCAAAGCTGCCGTTTTTCGCACTTGCGGCATTTTCACGCACCGCTATTATCGAACGCTATGACGCTGCGGTAATGGGCGTGTGGGTAATGCTCTCGGTCTATAAGCTGGGACTTTATTTCCATTGTTCTGGCAGGTGTGTAAGATATATTTTTCCAAAGCTCGGCTCAGGTTCGGGCGTGATAATAACTGCGGCGATACCTGCGGCGGCAACGCTTTTCTGGCTTTTGCCTCACAAGTGGGAGAGCATCGTATACGCAGTATTAAGCCCTCTGCCGCTTATCATTCTTGGTGGAGTTATACCGCTTTTGTGCCTGATATTCGTGAAAAAGGGGGCAAGGTCTAGTGAAAAAGCGTAAGATACAGGTGACGGTCATTCTTCTTATTGCGGCGGTGACGCTGTTGTTTTCCTCTTTCGGCAGACAGTTGGATATCGAGGAGCGTGTGCTCTGTCATGCCATGGGCGTTGACTATGAGGACGGAGAATACAAGGTGTCACTTCAGGTGTTCAAAACTCAGGGCATGGGCTCTGACACGCCTTTGGACGTCAGCCAGTCTAACATTCAGACTGTGAATTGCAGCGGAAGAACTATCCGTGACGCTATCGAAAGCTGTCAGTATCAGTTGGGAAGAGAAGTTTTTTTAGGGCATCTGCAAATAATATGTTTCAGCAAAAATGTGGATTTTTCCTCCCCTGAGGAGCTTTTTTCTTTTGCAATAAAGGACAAGAACGTTTTTCTGGGCGTGGAGCTTTGCATGGCTGAAAACACTGCGGAGGAGCTTATGAACGTCCAGCTCACAAGGGGAACGATGTCCTCGGAGAACTTCACGCAGGTGATAAAAATGGGCGTGAAAAACGAAATAACAGTGGAATGCCGCCTTATTGATCTGCTTTCCTGCATAAGGTCGCCACAGTATGTGGCAATGCCTGTTATCTCAATCAAAGAGCCTCAGGGGGATTTTTCCGACGGCAAAGAGGGCAGTGCACAGGAAGAGAAATCAGCGGAACAGCAAGAACCGCTTTTGGAAATAAAAAAGACCGCCCTTATAAAAAACGGAACGGTCCTTGAAGAGTATCTTTCCCACGCTGACGCATCAGGCTGTCAGTGGCTGACGGGAAAGGCTGAACAATATTATGATATAATAGATTATCACGGCAGTCCAATGGACGTGAGGATAACCTCTGACGGCCACAGTCTGAAACTCGACAGTGAGAACGGCAGGCTTGTGTGCAGGCTGAAACTCACGGTGCTTGCTCACACTGCTCTCGATATCCGTGATGAGAAAAGTTCCGACGAGGTGGCAGGGCTCGTTGAAAAGCGGCTTGAAGAGGATATAACAGGCGTTTGGAACAAGGCAGTGAGTGAAAACAAGACTGATATCTTCGGCGTGTGGCGGCTTTTCCGTCACAAATATCCCAAGAGCTACCTAAAGTATGCAGACCGTCTTGACGATGTTCTTAGCTCCATAGAGCTGAAAACAGATATCACCTGTCTGGTGTCATAAGGCGGCTCATGTCCTCAGGGAGGGGAGCGGTCACTGTCACTATCCTGCCGCTTTCGGGGCTTGAAAAGGTCATTTTCTCGCAGTGGAGAGCCTGACGGCTTATAAGGGGACTTGCCTTGCCGTAAAGGTCGTCGCCTAGGAGGGGAAAGCCCATGTATGCGGTGTGAACTCTTATCTGATGAGTCCTTCCCGTTTCAAGAAAAAAGTCCACAAGGGACAGGCTGCCTTGCCTTTGGCGGACTAGGTAGTCAGTTGCCGAATATTGACCGTCGTTTCTCACACAGCGTTTTATTATAGTTTCCTGCTCTCTTGCGATAGGTGCACAGATACGCCCTCCGCAATGGGGCAGGTCTTTTATTATGCCCACATAGGTCTTTTCAAAGCTTTTTTGGAGCATTGCCGCACTTCGCTGACTTTTCGCCACAAGCACACAGCCGCTGGTGTTGCGGTCAAGGCGGTTCACTGGTCGAAAAACAAGGCTTGGATAAAGTGCTGCGAACAGATTACCAAGCGTGTCGTCACGATGCTTTATTGACGGGTGGCAGGGCATGAAAGGCGGTTTTGAGAACACGACCACCTCGCCGTCCTCGTAAAGTATATCAGCTTTGAGGCAGGAATTAGGTTCAAGCGTTTCGCCGTCGCCCTCGTTTATCATGATAATATTGTTCTCATAAACAAGGTCAACAGTGCGGATAAGGACGCCGTTTCTTGTCATGCCGTTCTCGGTGCGTTTTAGCCTTGTTATGAGTCTTTTTGAAAAGCCCCTTGAACGCAGTACACATTCAAGGGCTTTTTCGTTTTCTTCTTTTGTTATCGTCACGGTCATTTGCTGTATTTCCTCCAGCGTTTTATCATTGACGGCATTTTATCCTGCCAATAGCTGCCCATTATATCCTGCAAAAATACAATGTAGCTGAGCCTGAAATAAGGATATATCACAAAGATAGGATACACCAGCAGAAGTGCCGGAAGATACATGACAAAGCTCAGCAGGAACGAGATATATCTGCCGTGCTGACCATCCATGAGCCTTACGGAAAGGTCGCAGGCGTCAAAAATGTTGGTGCGTGGGTTAAGGGTCATTATGTATGGGGCAAGTGCTAAAGATATCCAGTAATGCACCATAAGTCCGAAAAATACAACAGACAGTCCCAGTGAGAACATAAAGCAAAGCAGTCCTGCGGAGGTAAGCTCACTCAGCTTGCATACCCAGCCCCAGTAGTAAACGCTGTATGCCGATATGGCAAAAGGCACCGCTGAGAATATTTTCAGGGAGTTTATGATAAGCGAAGAGAATATTGTCTTTGCATAATAGGTGTAAGAGTGGGAGTTTATATACTGCCTTGACCCCACATAGCTGTCGGCTCTTGCTATATCGACGAAAAAGCGGCGTATAGTCCACATTTCAAAGGCGGCGAACGGTATCACCACGATAAGGTCGAGAAACCAGAATATTTTTACGGAAACGTGCTTTTTAAGTCCCTCAAAAGAAAAATAATAGTCCCAGCCGATACGCTCAAAAAGGAGGTAAAGGGCTATTTCACACAGAACGAGAAACACAAACACCGCAAACAGAAAGGCAGTGAGGGATATGCAGTTTCCCATGTTCTGACCGATATTTTTTCTTGCCAGCTGTTTTATCTCTTTGTTCGTCAAGCTCTTTTCCTCCCCTCGTTTTTTTGATCTTGTTTACTTTTCTTCCTCGTCAGTATAGTAATCTTCAAAGGTGTAGTCAGGCATTTCCTCATATCTCGGCGGATATGTTCCTATGACCTCAAAGGCGTTTGAACGCTGCCACATTGAGGCTGTCACCATGACTTCAAAGCCCTCGCCGAAGTCGCAGGCATAGTCCATAGGCTTTCTTTTCGGCACGCCGAAACCTGCCAGCATATTCATTATAAGTCCGCCGTGTGTGCAGACTGCAACATTTGTAAGTCCCTCATACATCATGTCGGAGATTATAATGTTCAGTGCCTCATAGCAGCGGTTTATGACATCTCTTGTTGACTCGCCGTTCGGCGGAGGATTGTCCAGTCCGCCCTTTATGAACTGCTCGTAATCAGGGTCGTTCATAAGCTCGTCAGCGGTTTTGTTCTCAAACTTTCCGAAGTCCATTTCACGCAGCTCAGGCATCTCTGCCACAAGCCTGTTCGGCTGAAGTATAGACACAGTCTGCTTGCATCTTTTCAGCGGCGAAGTGTAGACTTTCTGCACAGACGGGTAATCATACTTCTCTATCTTTTCATAAAGCTGGTCAGCACCCTCTCTGCACAGGGGCAGATCGGTAGTGCCGATATAACGTCCGTCAAGATTTGCCTGAGTCATTCCGTGGCGGATAAATGCTATTCTGTAGCCTTTCATATTTAAAATACCTGCTTTCTTTACTGGATTATAGTTAGTGGCCTAAAACCTGCACAAATTTTTCGCTCAAATTCGTGATTTTATATTTACAAATACATAAATTTATAGTATAATGTAATAATGATTGTGAAAACGATATGATTTTATACATAGGAGATATCATATGAGCAATGACAGCAAAGATGAACTTACTTTAAGGATAGGTGAAAAACTGGCGGCTGCACGCATCGCCTGCGGACTAACGCAAACTCGTGCGGCAAAGGCAGTCGGCACTAGCCAGTCCTGCATATCAGCCATTGAACACGGCAAAAAGCAGAACGTAAATATGGTCATTGCTCTTATAAAGCTTTACGGAGCGTCATATGACGAGGTTTTCGGCGAGGTGGGTAAAAGTTCACAGTCAAAGGCTGTCAGCCGTTCTGACGAGGGAAGTCAGCTACTTTCAGAACTCATAAAAGACAGCGGCATAAAAGGGCTTGAAACTCAGACAGACATGGCGGTGAAAATATGCACTTATATGCTGCTGAGAAAGCTGTATGCTGAAAATCCCCACAACTCCCAAAAGCTTTTTGAGCTTGACACCGCTCAGACAATGGAACGCTGCGTAAAATTTCTTTCCGCTCAGCCTTATGGCCTTGACAGGCTGCTTGGCTCTGCGGGAAGAAAGGTGAACAGGCTTGAGGTATCTGTGGGAAAAAATCCTGAACTAAGGGCGTTCATCAAAGAGTGTGAACACATTCTGCTCGCCTGCACATAAGAAATTTGATACCGATGTTATCATACTTCGGATATTATAACACACTTTTCAACTAATTTCAAGAGAGGTATCAAAATGAAAAAGCCTGAAAGGCGGCTGCTTATATCGGCGGCGTGTGCGGCGGCTCTTATGGTGTGCGGAGCGGTGATGATGCACTTAGATAAAAAGCCTGACGAGGCGACGTTTTTCGCCATGGACTGTCCCTGCACGGCGGCTGTATACAGCGGCGACGCTCAGGCGGTGAAGGACAGGATAAAGGCTTTGGAAAAGCTTTATTCACCTTATGAAAAAGGCTCTGAGATAGCAAGGCTCAACGAAAGCGGCAGGCTGGAGCTTTCAGAAGAAACTGCTCAGCTTGTGAAAGAGAGCGTGGAGCTTACAAAAAAGTACGGCGGAGCGGATATATCCGCAGGGGCAGTGACGGAGCTTTGGAACGTCACCGGTGATGAGCCGAGTGTGCCTGAGGAAGAGGAGATAAAAAATGCTCTTTCCGCTGTGGGATATGAGAATATAAGTTTTTCGGGACAGGAGTGTGTCCTTGAAAACGGGGCTAAGATAGATGTGGGTTGTGACGGAAAGGGCTTTGCACTTGACGAGGTGAAAAAGCTTTTGGACAGCGAAAAAGCCGACTGCGGGGTGGTGAGCTTTGGTTCGTCAACACTGCTTTACGGCGAAAAGCCTGACAAAACGGATTTCAAGGTTGCGGTCACAGACCCTTTTGACAACGATAATACCTGCCTGAGCTTTACAAGCGACGGCGGATTTGTTTCCACTTCCGGGGGATATGAGCGGTTCTTTGAGGCTCAGGGAAAAAAGTGGAGCCACATTTTTGACCTGACGACCGGCTATCCATGCGACACCGACCTTGCCTCAGTCACTGTGATAGGGCAAAGCGGCATTGAAACGGACTTTCTGTCTACCTGCATTTTTATCGGCGGCAGCAAAGACCTTGACAGGTGGCTTAGCAACGAAGATATAGAAGTTATCGCCATTGATGAAAACGGCGTTGTTTACTGCTCTGACAGCATAAAGAGCAGGATTAGTATAAGTGATGATAAATTCAGATTTGAATAGTCATAAAGTATGATAAGGGGGAAAATTATGAAACTCAACAGCATTTTTCTTTCCCACAAAAAGGGGACGGAAAACAGCGAAACTATCGCTATACCGCTGCCTGCAAGGGTGAAGATATCAATGTCTCAGCATATGGGTGCACCCTGTGAGCCGATTGTTGCAAAGGGCGACAGAGTGCTTGTGGGACAGGTCATAGGCGAAAGCAGTGCATTTATGTCATGCCCTGTTCACTCGTCTGTGTCAGGCACAGTGGCAGCGATATCCGAGCTTTTAACAGCAGGCGGAAAGGTATGCAAAATGGTGGAGATAGACACCGACGGAGAGCAGGAGATATCGCCTAACGTAAAGCCGCCTGTTATAACAGACAAGGCAAGCCTTTGCGAGGCTGTGAAACAGTCGGGCTGCTGCGGAATGGGCGGTGCAGGATTCCCGACGCACATAAAGCTCAACTTTGACGAGGAAAAATACAAGGTGGATACCCTCGTTATAAACGCCGCCGAGTGCGAGCCTTACATAACGAGCGACTACCGTGAGATGATCGAGAACGCTGACGACGTTATGTGCGGCATAAAACTTGTGCGTGATATGCTGAAACTGAAAAAGGTCGTTATCGGTATCGAGGACAACAAGCCGCAGGCTATAAAGCTTATGCGTGAAAAGTCAGCAGAAGAGGACAACATCGAGGTAAAGGTGCTGAAGTCCTGCTATCCTCAGGGTGCTGAAAAGGTGATAATCTTCAATACCACAGGACGCATAGTCGGCGAGGGTCAGCTGCCTTCAGACCATGGCGTTATCGTAATGAACGTCACCACAGCAGGCTTTATCGGCGAGTATTCAAAAACAGGTATGCCTCTCATATCAAAGAGGATAACCGTTGACGGCGACGCAATTTCAACGCCTTGCAACGTGAGAGTACCTATAGGCACATCTGCGGAGGATATACTGAAATTCGGCGACTGCGACAATGAAAGGGTGAGAAAAGCACTTTTCGGCGGCCCGATGATGGGAATGTGTCTTTATGAGCTTGACACTCCTGTGACAAAGACCACCAACGCTATCCTTGCTTTTGGTGAAAAGAGCGACAAGAAAAAGGGTATCGAGGACAGATGTGCACAGACAAACTGCATAAAGTGCGGAAGATGTATCTCAGCTTGTCCGCTGAACCTTATGCCTACAGAGCTTGAAAAGGCTTACGACAGGCGTGACAAAGAGGCTCTTATAAAGCTCAAGGTAGGTCTTTGCATGAACTGCGGTTCGTGTTCATATGTCTGTCCTGCAAAGAGAGATCTTGCAGAGAAAAATCAGCTTGCAAAAGCTTTCATAAGAACGTAAGGAGGTAAGATGATATGGAAAAAATGCTGGTAAGCCCTTCGCCTCAGATAAGGGATAATATTTCTACCTCTAAGGTAATGACCCATGTGCTCATTGCTCTTTGCCCTGCACTTGCAATGTCTGCCTACGTTTTCGGCGGACGTGCACTTATGCTCACGGGCTTTTGCATGATAACTGCACTTATATGGGAAAGACTTTGCAATCTTATAATGAAAAGACCTGATTCCACAAAGGACGTTTCGGCACTTGTGACCGGTATGCTTTTGGCGTTCAATCTCCCTGTGACAATGCCTTACTGGCAGGCTGCTATCGGCACATTCGTTGCTATCGTTATCGTAAAGCAGCTGTTCGGAGGACTGGGACAGAATTTTGCAAACCCTGCTATCGTGGGAAGAATAGTTCTTATGCTTGCATTCACAGGCAACATGACCCACTGGGTAGTGCCTTTCTATGACCCTGACAATATAGTAACAGGTGCGACCCCTCTTGCAGCGGCACATTCTGCACCTGCCGATTATCTCGACCTTTTCCTTGGAAGAGTAGGCGGCTGTCTTGGTGAGGTGTCTGCGGCGGCACTGCTCATTGGCGGAATATACCTTATAATGATGAAGATAATCTCTGTACATACTCCGCTGGCATTTATAGGCACGGTGTTCGTGTTCTCATATCTTTGCGGCGAGGACGGTATCTATCAGATACTTGCAGGCGGCGTAATGCTTGGTGCATTCTTTATGGCGACTGACTATGTTACAACTCCTGTTACAAAAACAGGCAAGGTCATATTTGGTATCGGCTGCGGCGTGATAACCTGTGTGATTCGTTTCTTTGGCTCTTATCCTGAGGGCGTTTCATTCTCCATACTGCTTATGAATATCCTTACACCATACATAGACATGGTAACAAAAACAAAGCCTTTAGGGGCTGTAACAAAGAAAAAGGAGGCGAAGTCTGAATGAAAGATAAAATAATGCCTCCACTGGTGCTGACTATTATATGTATCGTTGTCAGCGGACTTTTGGTGCTTGCCTATAATGCGACATATGTTGACAACACCGGCGTTCTTACTGACGATATGAAAAAGGGCTGCGAGGAGATATTCGGCAAGGGCAGCTACGAGATAATGCTTGACGGTGAGGGCGACAGCAAGACGCCTGTTACGTTCGACACAGAGGGCGTGAACTCCATTATCACAGACAAGGATAACGGCAGATGTGTTATCGAGATAACTGAGGACGGCTATTCAAAGGGCGGACTTCACCTTCTTATCGGTATAAACAGTGAGGGAACTATCGAGGGGATAGAGTTTCTTTCCATAGGCGAAACTCCTGGTCTTGGCACAAAGGTGCAGGACGATAGTTTTCTTTCAAAGTTCAATGGGTTCGGCGTTGACACTGATGAAAACTCTATCGACAACGTGACCGCCGCTACCTATTCTTCAAAGGGAATGAAATCTGCGTGCAAAAAGGCTGTAAAGCTTTTTGACGAGCATAAGGAGGAGATACTCAATGGCTGAGAAAAATTCTAATCTGTATGAATTTACAAAGGGTATCATAAAACAGAACCCGACACTTGTTACGCTCCTTGGTATGTGTCCGACCCTTGCGGTCACCACAATGGCGAAAAACGGTATCGGAATGGGACTTGCCACAACATTCGTGCTGGTGTGCTCAAACTTTGTTATATCCCTTTTGAAAAACGTTATCCCAAAGGCTGTAAGACTGCCTTGCTTTATCGTAATAATCGCAGGCTTTGTTACACTTATCGAGTTTCTTATGAAAGGCTATATCCCTGAGCTTTACAGTGCTCTCGGCGTGTTCCTTTCTCTTATCACCGTAAACTGTATAATCCTCGGCAGAGCAGAGGCTTTTGCAAGCAAGAACAAGATATTCCCGTCAGTCCTTGACGGACTTGGAATGGGTCTTGGCTTTACTCTCTCACTGTTCACAATGGGTTCTATAAGAGAGATACTTGGAACAGGCTCATGGTTTGGTTTCAAGATACCTTTCCTGTGCGACGACCCTATGACAGTGTTCATCATGCCGGCAGGCGGATTTTTCGTGCTTGGCTGTCTTATCGCACTTGTGAACAAGATAGCAAACAAGAAACCGCCTAAGGAGATATCCTGCTCAGGTTGCCCTAATGCAGCTTTGTGCAAGGGTCAGTGCAGAACAGACAGCGAGGAGGCATAAAAATGAGCTACATACTTATTCTTATCGGCTGTGTATTCGTAAATAACGTGGTGCTTTCTCAGTTCATGGGAATATGTCCTTTCCTTGGCGTATCAAAGCAGATGAAGTCGTCAGTGGGAATGGGTGCTGCGGTAATATTCGTAATGATATGTGCAACAGCTATCACATATCCTGTATACAGACTGCTTGAGCATTTCGGCATAGAGTATCTCAAAACTGTGGCGTTCATACTTGTTATAGCAATGTTCGTTCAGCTTGTTGAGATAGTAATGAAAAAGATGATGCCGCCCCTTTATAAGGCTCTCGGCGTTTATCTGCCTCTTATAACCACAAACTGTGCAGTGCTGGGCGTTACTATCGGAAATATCGACAATGGCTATAATTTCCTTCAGTCCCTTACAAACGCACTGGGAACAGGTCTTGCGTTCACACTTGCACTGCTGCTTTTCAGCGGAGTGAGAGCAAGGATAGAAAACTGCGATTTTCCTGAAACTTTCAAGGGCGTGCCCGCCACGCTTATTGCGGCGTCTATCGTTTCCCTTAGCTTTATGGGCTTTTCGGGAATAATCTGATAATAATTTATCGATATGAAACGATCAAGGGTTGAATTTACAAAGCCGATGAAAAAGACCCACACTATATTGATACCATCAATGCTTGACTTCCACTTTCCGCTGCTTAAATATGCATTTCTTAGCGGCGGATATAAGTGCGACGTTATCGGGGTGAACGAATACAGTCGGTCACAAATGATAAACGCAGGCTGGGAATATTCAAATAATGATGTCTGCTTTCCCTGCAACCTCATAATAGGACAGTTCATATGTGCACTGAAAAGCGGCAAATATGACACCGCAAAAACAGCCCTGCTGCTGCCTCAAACAGGAGGAGGGTGCAGAGCGTGCAATTACATTATGCTGCTGCGAAAAGCTCTTTTGAAAGCCGGTCTGCAAAATGTTCCTGTGGTGTCACTTAATGTCAGCGGCGTTGAGAAACACAGCGGATTTTCCATAACGCCTAAAATGGTGCTGACGGCTTGTGCAGCGATCTATTACAGTGACTTGCTTTTGTATCTTTATAATGAGCTTTCACCCTATGAACTAAAAAAGGGTGAAACGCTTGATAAAGTCCGCCTATGGAACAGCAGGCTGTCACGGCTTTTTGAACATGGCAAAGCAGCCGATCCGATCTCAATGTGCGTCATATTCCGCAAGATATGCGAAAGCTTTGCTACAATAAATTGTGATAAAAGCAGATCGGTCAAAAAGGTCGCCATAACAGGGGAGCTTTACATAAAATTCTGTGCTCTCGGCAACGGCAAAACGGAGAAATACCTCCGTGATCTCGGTTGTCAGATATATATGAACGGCTTTGTTCCATACATAATGTACCTTGCCGATTCCTGTACAAATGATGATAACATTTACGGAAGAAAAACTTTGGCAGGTGTGGGAGCAAAAGTCCTTATTGCCTATATGAAAACGCTTTGGTGCAAAATGAATTCTGCACTTGTACAAAACGGTTTCGAGCCTATGGAAGACTATAGATCCTTGAAAAGCTACGGTGAAAACTTTGGCTGCCTTGGCGAAACAATGGGGGACGGCTGGCTTATCGGTGCAGAAATGTGTTCAGCGTTGAAGAACGGCTGCAAAGGTGTTGTGATGCTGTTGCCGTTTGGCTGCCTTGTGAGCCACACCTGTGCAAGAGGCATAATAAAGCGTATAAAAAAGCTCTACCCAGACAGCATCATAACGGCGGTCGATCACGATTCGGGAACAGCGGACGTTAATATTAAAAACCGCATTAAGATGACCCTTGATTTTATGGATAATAATATAATGAAACACAACAAAAACTGAAATTCTGAAAGAGGAGAATAATATGGAATATATGATCCCTTTGGCTATATTTGCAGCTCTTGGAATATTGGCAGGTGTTCTGCTGACAGTGGCATCAAAGGTATTTGCCGTTGAGGTAGACGAGCGTGTGGACGCTATATCAGAGGCTCTGCCGCAGGCAAACTGCGGAGCCTGCGGGTTTTCGGGCTGTGCAGACTATGCGGACGCTATCGTAAACAAGGGTGCTGAGTGTAATCTCTGCCGTCCGGGAGGCGACGCCGCCGCAAAGAAGATAGCCGAGATAATGGGTGTTGAAGTAACTGCCGCTGAACCGCTGGTGGCTTTTGTACGCTGTTCAGGCGACTGTTCTCATACGCCGCACAAATATGATTTTGACGGCGTTCAGAGTTGTGCTGCCTGCAACAGATTTTATGACGGCAGCAAGCTTTGCACAAGCGGCTGTCTTGGTTACGGCGACTGCATAAAGGTGTGCTCTCAGGGGGCAATATCTATCGTTGACGGCATCGCTGTTATCGACAAGGCAAAGTGCATGGGCTGCGGACTTTGTGCTAAAGCCTGTCCTAACGGTCTTATCGCAGTCAGGAGGATATCACAGGCTGTGGATATCTGCTGTTCATCGAGAGATGTGGGCAGAGTAACAAGATCTGTTTGCCCTAACGGCTGCATAGGCTGTAAGCTTTGCGAAAAGAACTGCCCGTCAGGTGCAGTCACAGTTCAGAACAATCATGCAGTTATTGATTATGACAAGTGCACAAACTGCGGAAAATGTGCCGAAGTTTGCCGTGTTCACGCTATAAGACCTATCATGGGCGAAAAAGCTGTGAACAGTTGAACAAAATAAAAAGGAATTTCTCCCGTGACGCTTAGCTGCGTTGCGGGAGTTTTTTCGTGCCAAAAATCAGTGACAGTATTTGTGCAGTGTTCACGAAAAATTAAAATTTTGTTGACATATGTTTCTAAATGAATTATAATAATACTTATGTAAATATTTATATGCGGCGAAAGAGATATAGCCGCTTTTGTAAGGAGATCAGGCAAAATGTTCAATAAGGTCAAAAATCCAAGTGATAAAAACGTTTTCAAACGTGCGGCGGCTCTCGTTGTCACTTTTATGCTTGCCGCAGCTATGATACCTGACGTTGGCATTGCCAATGCGGAAATGTCTGTGGAAGATACCGTTGGTTCGGCGGCTGTGGGAGCGGCTTTCGATACCGACAGCGAGGAAATGGCAGTTGTTGATGTAGTTGCGGACTGTGGTGCAGACAACACCGGCAACGCCATGACAAACAGGCAGATACAGCAGGCTTTGAATATAGCAAAGGAAAATTCCGCTAATGGCGTAATGACAAAGGTCATAATACCAAAGGGAACATATCTCATTTCATCAGCCCTTGTGGTATCAAGCGACACCTGGATATACTGCGAGGACGGTGCGGAGCTAAAAAGGTGCAACTCATATGGCCCTATGCTTATGAGTGAGGCTAACGGTATCGGCGGCTATGACGGCACAAAGAACGTCATTGTTGAGGGCGGAATTTGGAACGGAAATACTGACGGCTGGCTCAGTCTGGCTGATTTTTCAAATATCAGGTTCGCACATTGCAGAAATATCCTGCTGAAAAATATGCAGGTCAAAAACAATCAGGACGGTCATCATATGGAAATAGGCGGTGCGGCTGACGTGACTATAGAAGGCTGTACCTTTACGGGATACACTGGCGAGCTGAAAAAAGAGGCTATCCAGCTTGACTGCATGAACAACAGCAGGGTTTTTGAAGGCTATGCACCATTTGACGATACTTCATGCGAGAATATCGTCATAAAAAACAACCTGTTTTCAGGCATTTGCAGAGGTCTTGGCTCACATTCTGCTACTCTTGGCGTCTATTATACAAATATCATGATAGAGGGGAATACCTTTGAAAACCTTGACGATATCGCCATGATAATGTATAACTACAAGGACTGCACGATAACAAACAACACCATAAAAAATTGTGCCAGCGGTATCGAGTTCAAGGCAATGTCAAAGCTGCCTAACAACAACTTCAATCCACCTGTGAACATGACGATGAAAGAGGCAATAGACAGCGTTGACGCAGATTCAAACACGGTGATATCTTCAAATACTATCTCTGTGAGTGCTGACAACGCCCATGGCTATACAGGCGGAATACTTTTGACTGGCTATGAGCTTAAAGACAACGGCGTTATACCTGACCATGATTTCCGTGTAGCAGGGGTGAAGATATCCGAAAACAGGATAGAAAGCAACGGCACGACTATATCTCTCAACGACGCTGAAAACTGCACCATTGAGTCGAATGTGCTCATAACAAAGCGTGACGGCGTGAATTTCAACGACAAAAACGGTGTTATGATAAACGGCAGTGACGGGATAGTTCTTTCTGATAACTATATTTCAGGCTCTGCAAAAAGCGGAATGGCTTTTACTGCAAGTTCCGGCAATGTTATAAATGGCAACACTGTTACAAATGTAGGCTCAAATGGTATAAATATCTATAGCAGCTCAAAGAATAATTCGGTAAATTCAAATACAGTGACCTCTGCGAAAGGTCACGGCATTGCGGTTTCAACGAGTTCTGCTGCTGAGATAAAGGCGAATGATATAGCAGGCTCAGGTGCTACAGGAATATCTGTGTATAATCATTCAGCTGCTGACTGCTCAGGCAACAAAGTAACAAGTGCGAGAAATCATGGAATAGCATACAGCAAGTATTCTTCAGGCAAGGCAACTTCAAATACTATTTCAGGCTCAGGCAAAAACGGTATCGTTTCTGCTGACCACAGCAGTGTGACGGTAAGTTCAAACAGCATAAGCGGCTCAGGCAGCAACGGTATCAGCGTAAGCTCAAAGAGCAAGGCAACGCTTAAAGACAACACCGTGAACAGCTCAAAGAAGTCGGCAGTTGCAAAGAGCAGCGATTCTACTCTTAGTCTGCCAAAGGTCACAGGAGTTTCTGCAAAATCAGTGTCCACAACAGGTGTGACGCTGGGTTATTCAGGAAAGTCTACGAACAAGTGCGGCTATGAGGTATACAGAAAAACAGGTGCAAAGGGAAAATATTCCTCTGTGGGAACTTCCTCTAAGGACACATTCACTGACAAAAAGGTTCAAAGGAACACGACATATTATTATAAGGTACGCTGCTATGAATCAGTTGGCGGAAAGAAAGTATACGGGGGATATTCCTCTGAGATAAAGGTAAAGTCGGCAGCAAAGACCTCGGTGGCGAACGCTGCTGTGACAGTGCCGAACAAGGTTTGGACCGGCAAGGCGTTAAAGCCAGCTGTTACAGTGAAGGTTGGTGGCAAGAAACTAAAAAGCGGCACTGATTATACTGTAAGATACTCTTCAAACAAGAAAATAGGCACTGCAAAGGTGACTGTGACAGGCAAGGGCAGTTATACAGGCAAGATAACAAAGACATTCAAGATAAATCCTCAGGGACAGAGTATTTCTGTTAAGGGTGATAAGAGCAAAAAGAAGATATCCGTGGTCCTTAAAAAGCACAGCTCAAACTCGGGCTATCAGGTATATTATGCCGACAACAGCGGCTTTAAAAAAGGAAAGTCACTGTGGCTCAGAGGCAGCTCAAAGAACAAGGGCACTATAAGCTCGCTCAAAAAAGGCAAGACATATTATGTCAGAGCAAGAGATTATAAGACCGTGGGCAAGACGAAATTCTACGGCAAATGGTCAGCAGTCAAAAAGGTAAGTCTTTAGGGCAAAAAATTTTGCAAGCCGATTGACAAGGCACATATAATGTGGTATAATTCAAGATATGACAAGGAAGGTGAAAATGATGACCAATGTTGTAAAGGGCGATCAGGTAAAGGATTCATACGGCAAGATATACGATGTTATCGAAGTTCATGAGCACAATGTTATGGTGCTTGAGCCGGGCAAACCGTACTGGGAGCGTATCTGCATGGGACGTTTTGATTTCGACTCATATTTCAGAAGAGCAGATGAGCCTTTGACTGACGATATGCCTCGTCCAATGGACGCTGATGATGACTACGACGAGGAAGAAGAATAAAAAATTATTGCGGTTGACTTTTTGAGCCAGCCGCATTTTTATTTATGAAAAAAACCACGGAGAAAAGCTCTCCGTGGTTTTTGTATTTATGCTGTTTCTTCTGCGAAGTTTCCTGTGTAGAGCTGATAATATTTGCCCTTCTTTGCGATAAGCTCGTCGTGAGTTCCACGCTCGATTATCCTGCCCTGCTCAAGGACCATTATGCAGTCTGAGTTTCTGACTGTGGAAAGTCTGTGGGCGATAACGAATGTCGTTCTGCCCTGCATGAGAGCGTCCATGCCTGCCTGTACAAGGCTCTCTGTTCTTGTGTCGATAGAGGAAGTAGCCTCGTCAAGGATAAGAACAGGAGGGTCGCCGACTGCCGCTCTTGCAATGGCGATAAGCTGACGCTGACCCTGTGAAAGGTTCGAGCCATCGCCTGTGAGAACAGTGTTATAGCCGTCAGGAAGTCTTTCGATAAAGCCGTTTGCATTTGCAAGTCTTGCGGCTGCGATACATTCCTCGTCGGTGGCGTCAAGGTTGCCGTAGCGGATATTTTCCATTACAGTGCCTGTAAAAAGGTGTGTATCCTGCAAAACTATGCCGAGAGTTTTTCTCAAAGCAGGCTTTTTTATCTTTGTGATATTTATTCCGTCATAGCGTATCTTTCCGTCCTGAATATCATAGAAACGGTTGATAAGGTTTGTGATAGTTGTCTTTCCTGCACCTGTTGAGCCTACAAAAGCTATCTTCTGACCAGGCTTTGCAAAAAGCTTAACGTCATGAAGAACTATCTTGCTGTCATCATATCCGAAGTCAACGCCGTCAAAAACGACCTCGCCCTCCATTTTCTTGTAGTCTACAGTGCCGTCAGCCTGATGACGGTGTTTCCATGCCCATATGCCTGTGCGTTCTTTACATTCTTCAAGCTCGCCGTTCAGGTTGTATTTTGCGTTCACGAACTCAACATAGCCCTCATCTGTTTCAGGTTTCTGGTCAAGAAGGTCAAACACTCTGCCTGCACCTGCTGTCGCCTGAACAACGAATGTCATTTGCTGGCTTATCTGTGTGATAGGCTGTGTGAAGTTCTTGTTGAGGGATACGAATGTTACGATAGTTCCAAGGGTAAGACCGGCATAGCCGTTTATTGCAAGAACTGCTCCCACAATGGCACAAAGCACATAGCTGAGGTTTCCGATGTTTGCGTTTATCGGCATCATGATGTTTGCATATTTGTTAGCCTCGTTGGCACTTACTCTAAGCTTGTCATTTATCTTTACGAAATCCTCTATTGCCTTGTCCTCATGACAGAAAACCTTTACTACCTTCTGTCCGTCAAGCATTTCCTCGATAAAGCCGTCAACTGCACCAAGGTCATGCTGCTGTGCTGCAAAGTGCATTCCTGATTTTGACGCCAGTGAGTTTGTGACCTTTACCATTATGAACGCCATTGCGATAGAAAGTATGGTAAGCGGAATGTTGAGGACTATCATGGAAACGAGTGTCGATATAAGTGTTGCAAGAGAGTTTATGAGCTGAGGTATGCTCTGGCTGATAAACTGTCTGAGAGTATCAACGTCGTTTGTGTATACTGACATTATGTCGCCGTGCGGGTGTGTGTCGAAGTATTTGATTGGAAGAGTTTCCATGTTGAGGAACAGGTCATCTCTTATGTTTCTCAGAGTACCCTGACCGATGTTTACCATTACCCTGTTATAAGCGTATGAGGCAGCGATGCCCACAACGTATATGACTGCAAGTCCTCCAAGGGCTTTTGCAAGAGGCGAGAAATCATGGCTGGACGTTTTGAGCAGAGGAGTGATGTAATCATCAACGAGCGACTGCATGAACATCATTCCCACAAGGGTGGTGACAGCCTGTATGAGTATGCACGCCACAACTATTATAAATGAGAACTTATAGTTTTTGAGCATATATTTTATAACTCTGCCAAGGACCTTCATCTGGTCGCCTGACATTTTAGGCTTGCCGCCCATTTCTTTTTTCATTTCTTCAGGCATTTAAGATTCCTCCTTTCCTGCTGACTGGACGTCGAAATCTCCGCCGCCCTTTATCTGTGACTCGTATATCTCACGGTATATCTCGTTGTTTTCAACAAGCTTTTCGTGTGTGTCAAAGCCGTTTACTCTGCCGCCGTCAAGAACGATTATCCTGTCGGCGTCCTGAACGCTGGATATTCTCTGTGCGATAATGAATTTTGTTGTGCCCGGTATGGTCTTTGCGAACGCTGCTCTTATCTTTGCGTCTGTCGCAGTGTCCACGGCACTTGTGGAGTCGTCAAGTATGAGCACCTTAGGCTTTTTGAGCAGTGCTCTTGCGATGCAAAGCCTTTGTTTCTGTCCGCCTGATACGTTCGTACCGCCCTGTTCGATGTATGTTTCATACTTGTCAGGAAAACGCTCTATGAACTCGTCTGCACAGGCAGCCTGGCACGCCTCGATACATTCGGCGTCTGTTGCATTTTCATTGCCCCAGCGGAGGTTGTCAAGGATAGTGCCTGAGAAAAGCACGTTTTTCTGCAAAACTACAGATACCTGATCTCTCAGATATTCCATATCGTAATCTCTTACATCTTTGCCGCCAACGCACACAGAACCGTCGTCAACGTCATAAAGACGGCTGATAAGATTTACAAGGCTCGTTTTTCCGCAGCCTGTCGAACCTATGATGCCGATTGTTTCGCCTGATTTTATGTGCAGGTCGATATTGTTGAGCACCATTTTGCCGCTGCCGTGCTTGTATGAAAAGCTTACGTTGTTGAAATCAACAGAGCCGTCCTTCATATCTTTTGAAGGGTCATCGCCGTTGTGAAGGTCAGGTGTTTCTCTGAGTATCTCAGAAATACGTCTTATGCTTGCTGTACTCATTGATATCATAACGAATATCATTGAGAGCATCATAAGTGACATCATTGCGGAGATAACATATGTGAAAACTGATGAAAGCTCACCTGTTGTCATAACGCCGTTTACAACGTTCTTTGCACCCAGCCAGCTTATGAGCATTATGCAGCTGTAGATAACTAACATCATAACAGGGTTGTTAAGTGCGATAAGGCTCTCAGCCTTTACGAACATCTTGTAAAGGTTGCCGGAGGCTTTTGTGAACTTCTTCTGCTCGAAATCCTCTCTTACATAAGCCTTTACAACTCTGATAGCTGATACGTTTTCCTGAATACTTGCGTTCAGGTCATCATACTTTTTGAAAGCCTCTGTGAAAACTTTCATAGTCTTTTTTACGATGATACCAAGAACTACGCCAAGGAGAACGATAGCGATAAGGAAAATAAGGCTCATTGAACCGCTGACCGCAAAGCACATTGCCATTGAACATATGAGCATGAGCGGTGCTCTTACTGCGATACGGATTATCATTTGATATGCGTTCTGAACATTTGTAACGTCTGTGGTCATTCTTGTTACAAGACCTGCTGTGCTGAACTTGTCGATATTTGAGAATGAATATGTCTGCACCTTGCGGTAGATAGCCTCACGGAGATTGCAGGCAAAACCTGATGACGCCGAGGCTGCATACTTTCCTGCGAGAAAGCCCGAAAGCAGGCTGACCATTGCCGCCGCTATCATTACGCCGCCGAAAATATAGACGTTTGTCATGTTGCCCTTTTCAATGCCGTCATCAATGATCTTCGCCATTATAAAAGGCAGCAGCATTTCCATAAAGACCTCAAGTGCTGTGAAAATAGGGGTCAGAATGGAGTCCTTTTTGTACTGTTTGATCTGTGCTAGTATTTCTTTCAAGCCAGATCCCTCCTCTCACGATCTTATTTTTTTTATAATGTATTGTCTATCATTTTTTTCTGGAGCCTTTCCATTTCGTCAAGCTCCTCGTTTGTGAAGTTTCTGAAAGCCGTTGCCTCTATTTTGTTGAGGCAGTCGCAGATGTCATGCTGCAAGGCATATGCCTTTTCCGTTGCGACTATCTTTTTGTGACGTTCGTCCTCGTCACTGCCCTCATAGGTAAGATATCCGCCTGCACGGAGTTTCTTTATCAGTCCCGAAACTGTTGCACGGGAGATGTTAAGGTCATGATGTATCGCCGTGGAAAAAACAGGCTCGCAGTTATGCTCCATTATGTACATGAGCACATGGCTCTGAGCAGCGGTTATGCCCTTGCCTGCAAGCATTGTGTTTATCTCACATTCTATTTTAAGATGTATATGCTTGGAATACCGCAGAATGTTCTTTTTTCTGTTATCCGCCAAATTGTTCGCCTCCTTACATTTTTGCACCTAACATTTTGCTTTAACTAATAATATCACATTTTTACTTGAAAGTGAAATACAAATATGTTATAATGAATAAAAGAATTTTATAGATTACTATCAAATTTAATTTTTATTAAGAATTGTTTACCGAAAGAAACAATTTGCGGAAATAAACAAACATAAGGGAGCGATTTTTGTGAATACTGTACAACTGGAGTGCTTTTTGGCTGTGGCACAGTATCTTAACTTTTCAAAAGCGGCAGAATCTGTAAGCATCACTCAGCCTGCGGTTAGCCACCAGATAAGTTCCTTGGAGGACGAGCTTGGGGTAAAGCTTTTTGTGAGAACGAGCAAGAGCGTTTCACTTACAAGAGAGGGCGTAATGTTCATTTCTGACGCAGAGCAGATACTGAAAATAGCAGGCTCAGCGAAATTCAGGCTGTCTGAAAAGCCTGAGGACGAGCCTGTGAGGCTGGATATAGGCTGTCACAATCAGGCGGAACTGAACGTCCTGCCGCCTGCCTTGGGGGAACTGTCAAGGCTTTATGAGGATCTTTTGCCGTCAATACATATTCTGCCTTTCAAGTCTATAGACAATCAGCTTAAAGATCAGAAAATACAGCTTTTGCTGTCTTTTAAAAGCACGCAGAAACAGCCTTTTGATTACACTGAGCTTTGCCGCTGTCCGTTCATGTGCTTTTGCACAAATGATCACCCACTTGCGGCGGCTGAAAGCCTTGACATAGAGGATTTTTCAGGCAGACCGCTTTTCATAGAGCGGCACACCTGTCCTGAAGAGGTTTTCTCATTTCAGCACAAACTTCTTGCACAGGGAAAGGTGGAAAAGATAACATTCTGCGGCGATTATGAAAGTGCTATCACAATGGCGGAGGCAGGGATAGGCTTTTTTGTCTACCCTATGATAGGGGAAACCTACAAAGGACCGCTCAGATGTATCCCTATAAAAGGCGTGAGGGAAGTGTCTTTCGGGGTGTATTATCTCAAATCGCAGCTTGAAAAGCAGGCTAAAGATATGATAAGGATATTGAAGAAAATATATGCAAAATAAAAGCACTGCATCGTGGAGATACAGTGCTGTGAGTTTTACAAGAGTCATTGATAGGTGGGCTGTCGGGGACGCCAGCCCCTACAAATGATGTATATATGCTGCATTGTGTATGGGCGACCTTTGGTCGCCCGCATATTTACATTTTGACCTATTGGCGTAATATTATATTTCTATGACGCCATCTGCAAATATTCTTCAAGGCACAAATCATTTTCGTGCATTTCCTCGGCGGCTTTTTTGCCAACATATCTGAAATGCCATTCTTCGGGGATAATGCCTGTTATGTCCTGCTTTTCGGCGGTGTAACGCTGGATAAAGCCGTATTTGTAGCTGTTTTTGGAGAGCCAGTTCCAAACGTCCTCGTTTGTGACGCTGCTGTCGCCGCTTGCGATATCAACGCACAGACCAAGCTCATGCTCGCTCGTGCCGGGCATTGCCACCCATTCTTCTGCATAGGCTTTCGCCTTTTTGTCGCTGTAGCCTATTTTCTGATAGTGTTCATACTTGCTCTCCAGTATCTCCTGCTGATCTTTTGAGGTGCGGAAAGACGAGGTTATTGTGGGGTAGATTCCCTGTGAACGTGCGTCGTCAAACATTTTTTGCAGCTGTGGATAAATGCGGCAGTCCACAGCCTGACCGTTGTCAAGGGCGGTGAGTATCACTGAGCAGTTTTCGCATATAGGCGTGTCGTTGTTCACCAATGTAAGCTGCCAGCCCTGCTGCGACTGATATTCCGCAAGCTCAGATGACGTCACGCTGTCGTCATAGGTGTATTCTACCACCGCAGGTGTGAACTGCTTTTTTGTTTTCATGTCAGGAATGTAGTATCTGTATATCAGCAGCACTGTCATAATGATCGCCACAGCCGCTGCTATAACAATATGCTTTTTATTTTTCTTCGCCATATTGACTGCCCCTTTTGCTTTTGTTGTATCAATAATAACACAAGGACGGCTCTTTCGCACGAGTATTATCTTAACTGTTTCATAAGATTTTCTTAATATGGTTTGTGGGCATAAAACGTTTGTTAAAGATATCAAATTTTGCATGACGATTTGTGCATATCGACGATTTTGTGCAAATGCTCTTGACTTGGAGCTAACTCTAGGTAGTAAAATATAATCAATAAATAAAACTCTAGGAGGTAATTACCATGGCAGTAAAACAGACAGCAGGAAGAAACGGTCTTGGCGACCTTGCACCAAAGTTTGCAGAGCTTAATGATGACGTTCTGTTCGGCGAGGTGTGGTCAAGAGAGGACAAGCTTTCTCTTAGAGATCGCTGTATCGTTACAGTAACGGCTCTTATGGCAAAGGGCATAACAGACAATTCTATCAAATATCATATCGAGAACGCTAAAAACCACGGCGTAACAAAGACTGAAATGGTGGAGATCATCACTCACGCCGCATTCTATGTTGGCTGGCCTAACGCATGGGCTATATTCCCAATGGTAAGAGAGGCGTATGCTGAGGAAAAGGACGGCTGTTCAGATTCACTTTTCGGTCTTGGCGAGCCTAACGTGAACTTTGCTCAGTATTTTATCGGGAACAGCTATCTGAAACCGCTGAATGTCAAGGGCGTAGGCGTTTTCAATGTTACATTTGAGCCAAAGTGCAGAAATAATTGGCATATCCACCACAAGGGCGGACAGATACTTCTCTGCACAGACGGCGAGGGTTGGTATCAGGAATGGGGTCAGCCTGCAAGAAAACTTCACCCAGGAGATGTTGTTTACATCGCCCCTGAGGTAAAGCATTGGCACGGTGCAACAAAGGACGAGTGGTTCACACACGTTGCCCTTGAGATACCTGCCGAGGGTGCGTCAAACGAGTGGTGCGAACCTGTTACAGATGAGCAGTATGAGGCTCTTTAAAGGAGAAAGCTATGACGATTTCTGAAGTAAGCGAGAAATACGGGCTTACACCTGATACTCTGAGATATTATGAGAGGATAGGTCTTATCCCGCCTGTGCCGAGAACAAAAAGCGGTCTGAGGGATTATGACGAACATTCCTGCGGCTGGATAGAGTTCATAAAGTGCATGAGAGGTGCAGGTTTGCAGATAGAGGCTCTTATAGAGTATGTGGCTTTGTATCAGCAGGGCGACAGCACTGTGGAGGCAAGAAAGAACCTTCTTATCGAGCAGAGAAAAGATCTTCTTGAAAAACAGCAGGAGATAGCGGCTACTATCGAAAGGCTCAATTACAAGATAGAGAACTACGAAAAAATCTGCGAAAAGGTAATAAAGTGACGGATAAGGTCTTGATACAAAGGACGGCAGTAAAATGCCGCCCTTTTTGTGTAAAAGTTGGGCCTTTTTTTGCAAAACTTGCTCTTTTCTGCTTTGATTTTTAACAATTTTATGCTATAATAAAACATAAATAATATGATTCTCTAGGAATCGTGGAAACATTCACTTAACATTATAATAGAATAAAAACGAATGATGTGGAAAATAGTAACAGTGACAAAGAAATAGAGAAACAGGAGGAATGTATATGACTTATAAAAAGAATGTTTCAAATATGGTGATTGCCATCGTTTGTGTCATTTTGTTTGCTATGACTGCGTTTTATTGTGTTCCGAGATTCTCTTTGCTTTCGTCGAATGCAGTGTCAGCAACGGTTGTGGATGCAGACAAGCATGGGACTAGCGGTTATGCAGTATTAAAGGTCGATGGAGCCAGAGAGGATGGAGGAACGATATTTTTCCATTATTATTATTATCCCGGAAACAAGTCTCATCTAAAACCAGATGAAAGTGTGTTGGTAAGTGGTAACATCAAGTTTATGGATGAATCGACAAAACAGGGTGTGAACGCAGACTTGGTTATCGGAACAAGGATGCCAGTACTTATATGTTTGATTTTATCCTTGCTGGGGGTGGTTGGTGCAATTTGTCTGTTACCATCTGCAATTCGCAATTTCCATAATAAACCGTGGAGTAGTGATGAGGAGATAGCCACTAGGAACAAATTGGTGAATGCATTTTATACGGCTGAGATTTTAGCACTTGTAGTTGCTTTGATTTTCTTTGTGGCTGGTATGACGCAAGTGGTTGGATATGCCTGTAAGAAAAATCATACAACAGGAAATGTAACATATCAAAATTCTCGACAGAGCTCCCTGCATGTCAAGGTGCATAGCGGAAACGGTGTCAGAAATTACAAATCACATTATGGGAAAGGCTTTCGGCCAACCTATACGGTGTTGCAGATTAAGGCGAATTCGCCGGTCAATGGCACCGATGTGTTCTGGTACGAGGGAAATTGCATCATTCTGGGTAGCAAGAACGTTTATATAGGTTATAATGATAATTCTATGTCAGTCTTATCACAGTTTGAACTAGTAATGACGATCATAAGCGGTATGTTTTTATTAATTCATGCAGTTTCTGCAATGTTAATCAGTAAGAAAAATCCATATGGAGGAAAAATTTTCTGGTTCTTTAAATTTTGACAAGCTCTTTCAGGAGTTGTTTTATATAATTTCACTTAAAATATTTGAGAGAAATGTATAAAGCTATGTTGACAATAGCATTTCTCGTTATGACCTATGAAATATCCATAGTATTTTTTTCAATATTTTATTGTTGATTTTGGGGAAAGTTAAGCCTCGCCTGCGTTGACAAACAACGGTTTTAATGGTATAATGGAATAGCTTACAGATTTGTGGGGATAATTTTGACAGAATGTAAAGGACGGTGTACGCTATGGTGGTGAAAAACGTGAAATTGCCTGAATATAGCGTGCTTATGTCCGTTTATGCAGGCGAAAAGCCTGAACACCTTAGAACGAGCATAGAAAGTATGCTGTCGCAGACCTATGTGACGAACGACTTCGTTCTCGTTTGCGACGGAAAGCTCACAAAGGAGCTTGACGAGGTGGTGGGCTATTATGAGGAGAACTATGAGTGCTTTCACCCTGTGAGGCTCAAAGAGAATGTTGGCACTGGAAGATGTGCAAACAGAGGTATCGACGCCTGCAAAAATGAGTATATAGTTAAAATGGATTCTGACGATATCGCAAAGCCTGACCGCTGTGAAAGGTCGCTTTACGTTATGGCTAAGCACCCTGAGCTAGATATGCTTGGGGCTTATATAGACGAGTTCGACAGTCAGACGGGAGAAGTGATAGCAACAAAGAAAACTCCCCTGACTAATAAAGAGATACACAAATATGCAAGACGGAGAAATCCGTTCAACAATCAGACCCTTGTTTACAAGAAATCCCGTGCACTGAGCGTGGGGGGCTACAGCAATATAAAACGCTGTGAGGACTATGAGTTCGTGGTGAAAATGCTCGCGGACGGTGCAAGGGGAATAAATCTTGACAAAACGCTTGTGATGTACAGAGTTACGGCGAACAATTATGAGAGAAGAAGAAACTGGGCGAACACAAAGTCATTTGTGAATGTCAGGTGGAAGATATTCCGCATGGGATATTCAAATCTGTGGGATTTTATCGTTCCATGTGCATTTCAGCTCTTTATTTTCATAATGCCAAGATCATTGACGGGAAAGATATATAAGAGGTTTCTCAGGGGATAATGGAAAGCCGCAGACGTATAATAAGACAGCATATAAAATCAGCACTGCAAAAAACGCTTTTGCCGCTTTGCTACAAGCTGTCAATGAAAAAGGATATCGACAAAAGACTGGTCATACTTGCCGACCTTAACTGCAAGACTACGCCGGACAGCATGGAGCTTATAAAATGCGAGCTTGAAAAGCGTGGGTATAATGTAAAAGAGATGTACTGCGACCTTTCCGACTGCGGAATGGTTTCGGGACTTAAATATATGCTATGGTTCATGAAAGCCTATGCAAACGCACGGGCAGTGTTCATATGCAACTATTTCATGCCTGTGACCGCCTGCAAAAAACGCAAGGGCACGGCAGTTGTGCAGCTTTGGCATTCCTGCGGAGCACTGAAGAAGTTCGGCTATGACAGCGAGGAGGATATATCCTCACACTTTAAAGGCTCTGTAACAAGGAATTTCGACCTTATCACGGTGAGCAGCCAGCAGTGCGTAAGGCCGTTCATGTCGGCGTTTCGACTTGGCGAGGGGATTGTCAGACCGCTGGGCGTTAGCCGCACGGACGTGTTTTTTGACCAAAACTATAACGAGCAGTGCAGACGTGAGTTCTTTGAAAGATATCCTGACTGCAAGGGCAAGAAGATAGTGCTTTATGCACCAACGTTCAGGGGAAATGCCCTTGATTGCTACTGCGTGGGTGAAGAGTATGCCGCAGAGCTTGAAAAAAAGCTTGGTGACGGCTGGAAGGTCATTATAAAAATGCACCCTAGACTGCATAGCAAGCTTACTAACTGCGATATGGAAACAAACAGGCTCATGCCTGTGGCTGATGTATTGGTGACGGATTATTCGTCACTGGTTTTTGAGTATGCACTGTATAAAAAGCCGTGGGTCATATTTGCACCTGATATTGAAAGCTACAGCAGCGGCAGAAGTTTTTATCTTGATTATAAAACAGATATGCCTGCACCTGTGGTGACTGAGGGAGAAAAGCTTGCTCAGGCTGTGTTGGACTGCGAAAAGAGTTTTGACAGTCAGGGAGCGGAGCGTTTTACGGAAAAATATATGTCCGCCTGCGACGGCAGGTCAACGGAAAGAATAATCGACAGCGTTCTTGGCAAAGAGCGTTTTTGACGGAGATGATAAAAATAGAAGGAAAGAAGTTTGATTGGTTCGGGCTTACCGATATTTTGAAGGAACATAAAGGCAAGCTCAGACAGATAAGAATGTTATCGGTGAACGAGCTGAAAAAGAAGTATAAGGGTGCGGCGTTAGGTCCGCTTTGGGCACTTATCAAGCCGACTTTTACCCTGTTTATACTGTGGTTCGCCTTTGAGATAGGTCTTAAAAGAAACGGCGGCGTGCATTTCATAAACGAAAAATATACGCAGTTCGTTTTTATGCTCACGGGATATGTGCCGTGGTTTTACATTTCTGAGTGTATAGTGGGCGGTTCAAGGTCTATAAGAAACAACAAGCAGTTTGTAACAAAGCTGTCGTTCCCTGTTTCAAATATCATGACATTTACGTCGCTTTCGGGACTTTATATACACGTTATGCTCTGTGGGATAATGTATGTGGTCCTTCTCTGCCTTGGCTTTGGACCGAGCATATACAATCTTCAGTTTATTTATTATGCACTGATGATGTATCTCTTTTTCCTTGTGCTGTCATGGATGACAGCTCCCCTCAGTGCATTCAGCAAGGATTTTGAGAACCTTATAAATTCCATTATTACGGGACTTTTCTGGCTTTCAGGTATATTCTGGAACACATATGATATCTCACCGCTTTGGCTGAGAAGGCTTATGTATTTCAATCCTATAAACTATTTCGTAAATGGCTACAGAAAGTGTTTCCTTACGAACACCTTTATTTTTGACGCCAATTACACTACTGAGGCGATAGTTTTCTATGCAGAGTTCATATTTATGATATTCCTCGGTGCACATACCTATAAGAAGTTCAGGAAGATACTTCCTGACGTTCTGTAACAAAGGCTGAAAGGAACTGACTTTTAAATGGAAAATCAAGCGACTGAGCCAATTATTGAATTTTTGGACGTAAAAAAAGAATACTTTTTATATAAGAACGAAAAAGCACGTTTCAAGGCTATTTTCACAAAAAACAGAGGCGTTAAGAAACACCCTGCACTTAAAGGCGTGAGCTTTAAGATATATGCAGGAGAGTCTGTGGGAATAATCGGAAAGAACGGTGCAGGAAAATCCACCATACTGAAAATGATAACGGGCGTAAGCTTTCCGACCAGCGGCACTATCACCGTGAGAGGAAAGGTAGCCGCACTGCTTGAACTTACAGCAGGCTTTTCACTGGATATGACCGGTATGGAGAATATTTATCTCAAGGGCTATCTTCTTGGTCTTAATGACGATCAGATAAAGGAGATAGAGCAGGATATAATCGATTTTGCAGACCTTGGAGAGTATATCGACCAGCCTGTGAGAACATATTCAAGCGGTATGAAAATGCGTCTTGGCTTTGCTATCAACATCAATATCAAGCCTGATATCCTCGTTGTCGATGAGGCACTGAGCGTTGGCGATGCAGACTTTCAGAAGAAATGCCGTGACAAGATAAATGACGTTATCGCCACCGGTGTAACGGTACTGTTCGTTTCCCATTCACGCAAGGCTATCGAGGAGACTTGCACAAGGGCGATATTCCTTAAAGACGGCAAAGTCCAGGTGGACGGCACTGTTGAAGAGGCGTTCGCCGCATATGATAAGAAAAAATAGTTCTTAAAGCTTTTCGTTTTTTACGGAAAGCTTTTTGTTTGCTTTCAGTATGATTGATATTTGATAAGTTTATACAATTATCAATATTTAATTTTGTGTAATAAAACATGGTCAAAAAGCTTTACAAAATAACAGAAATGTGTTATAATAAGATATTATCGAAAGGAATTGATATTATGAATTGGGTCGAAATGGATATATATACTACCACAGAAGGCATCGAGGCAGTGACTGGAAGTCTGCTTGGAATGGGCATAAACGGCTTTGTTATCAAGGACGCAAAGGATTTTCAGGACTTTCTTGACGATAAGGACGGCAACTGGGATTATATAGATGATGACCTTATGGGTCTTAAAAACTGTGAAACAACAGTGACGGTATATCTGCCTGAGAACGCTCAGGGACTTGAAAATCTTGAGGCTATGAAACTGGAACTCAAGGCATTGAAAAAGCGTGATGTGAACAATGAGTTCGGCAGGCTTGAATATGAGCTTAAAAACGTCAAGGAAGAGGACTGGGCGAATAACTGGAAACAGTATTTCAAGCCGCTCTGCGTGGGCGAAAAACTGCTTATAAAGCCGTCATGGGAAAAGGTCGCTGAGGGCGAGAAGAGAAAGATACTTGAGATAGACCCTGCGTCGTCTTTCGGCACAGGTCAGCATAACACAACACAGCTTTGTCTGGAGCTTGTGGAGAAAAATCTCCACGAGGGCGACAGGATACTTGACCTTGGCTGCGGAAGTGGAATACTTTCTATAGGTGCGTTGCTGCTGGGTGCTGAGAGTGCAACAGCGGTGGACGTTGACGAAAATTCTGTTAAGATAGCAAAGGAAAACGCAGAGAAAAACCATATAAGTGCAGATAAGTATACAGCTTACTGCGGAAATATCATAGATGATAAGGCTCTGGTGGAGAAGATAGGCACAGGATATGACCTGCTTTGTGCAAATATCGTGGCTGACGTTCTTATCGGCATGAGCGGCATATTCGGCGGATTTATCAAAGACGGCGGAACGCTTATCGTTTCGGGAATAATCGACCAGAGAAAAGACGAGGTGCTTGACAGGCTTAAAGCTCAGGGCTTTGAGCTTATTGAGATAAGAGAAAAAGAGGACTGGGTGGCTGCGTCATTCAGGAAATAAGAGATGAAAGGAAGGATCAAAATGCAGTTGTTGTTTTTGGTTATCAAAAGAGTTGAATTGGTAGACGATATTATGCGTTCGCTGGCACAGGCAGGCATAAGAGGCGGAACGGTCATTGACAGCGTGGGAATGGCAAAATCTATTTCTACAATGGATAATCTGCCTATGATAGGCGTTCTGAGATCTATTCTCAGCGGTGAGGACGCTGCTCAGAAGGGCAAGACGATCTTCGTTGCAGTCGCTGACGAGCAGGTAGATGTGGCAAGAAAGGCGATAACTGACGTTACCGGCGATCTTTCACATCCAAATGCAGGCGTTCTTTTCGGCGTGCCTATAAGCTTTGCCGAGGGCGTAAATTAATATATAGGATATACGATAAAAAGCGTTACACAGCAGATGTGTAACGCTTTTTTTGTGGGTCAGTTTATTTTCATCTATGAAACTTTTAGAGAATGAAACAGATCAGTCCCGAACAGCCCTCGTTTATCATGCGTTCGATAGTTTCTTTTATCTTCATGCGGGCGTCCTCAGGGAGCTTTGAAAGCTTTGTGTGCAGACCCTCGCTCACAAGCTCGTGAAGGGATTTGCCGAATATGTTCGACTCCCATATCTTTTCAGGCGACTCCTCAAAATCGTTGAGCATATAAAGCACAAGCTCCTCAGACTGCTTTTCTGAACCAACGATAGGTGCGACCTCGGTGTTGATAGTGGTTTTCAGCAGGTGGATAGCAGGTGCGGCAGCTTTGAGCCTTACGCCGTATTTTCCGCCCTGTTTTATTATCTCAGGCTCGTCAAGGGTCAACTCGTTCATTTCAGGCATAACGATACCGTAGCCTGTTCTTTCCATTTCATCAAGAGCAGAGCTGAATTTCGAGAACCGCTCTTTTATCTTCACAAGCTCCAATATCCTTGGCATAAGGTCGTTTTCGTCCTTTATCTCAAGACCTGTCGCCTCGCCTATTATCCTGAAAAACAGTGCAGGGTCAAGCTCTACCTTTATCACCGCAGAACCTTTTCCAAGATCTATTTCAGATACCGAGCCTGAGGACACCTGCTCGCAGCAGCATATCTTCTCAGCACAGTCTGAGATGTCACGAAGATTTGTCACCGCCGAGGCTGCCTCCTTGATGTGCCCGAACACAGCCTCTTTCAGCCAGTGACCTTTGTCAAGGGAGTTTATCCATGACGGCATTGAAATGTTTATCTCTTTTACAGGGAAAGAGTAGAGCAGCAGCGTGAGTATCTCTTTTATCTCTTTTTCAGAAAGTTCAAGACAGTTTATTGGCATCACAGTTGTGTGATATTTGTCTGAAAGCTGGCTGCAAAGGTCCTTTGTCTGCTGAGAGTATGGGTCTGTGCTGTTCATGAGCACCACAAAAGGCTTGCCGATCTGCCTAAGCTCATCTATAATGCGTTCTTCACATTCCTCATACTCTTCACGGGGCAGGTCAGTGATACTTCCGTCTGTTGTCACCACAAGTCCTATGGTGGAGTGCTCGGTTATGACCTTCTGTGTGCCCACTTCTGCCGCCATGTTGAAAGGCACTTCCGTGTCGAACCACGGCGTTACTACCATTCTTGGTGCCTCGTTCTCAATGTAGCCTATGGCACTTGGGATTATGTATCCCACACAGTCTATCATTCTTACGTTGAAGTTCGCTCCGCCCTCAAGGGTGATGTTCACAGCCTCTTCAGGAATGAACTTAGGCTCAGTGGTCATTATAGTCTTGCCTGCGGAGGACTGGGGCAGTTCATCAATGGCACGCTCTTTGCGGTAGTCGCTTTCAATGTTCGGTATAACGAACTGCTCCATGAACTGCTTTATAAAGGTGGATTTTCCCGTGCGGACAGGGCCTACAACGCCTATGTAGATATCGCCCCCCGTCCGTGTGGCAATGTCGGTGTAAATATCGTTTTTCATGTGTCTGTCCTCCTAGTTCATTAATGGGATAAGCAACATTCCCTGCTGTGAGATCTTGTCGTCAGTCAGCTCGTTTTCTTCAAGTATGGCTGTTATGGAAGTTGAATATTTTTTAGCTATCTCCCAGATGTCGTCGCTCTCGTTGCAGTAGCATATTTTAAGAGCGTATTTGTCATTTTTCTCTTTAGGCTTATCAGTGAGTATTTTTAGCTCTGATATCATGAAACCCGTCTGCTGAACGGTCATTTCGCCGCCTATCTTTATGTCGGCTTTAAGCTCTGCGGTAGTTTCGTCTGCAAGATAGTATGTACAGCTTTCTATGCAAAGCTCAGGAGATATGGATATCTCGCCTGTGACATTTTCAGGGAGCGGTATCTCATGCTCAAAAGGCGAATCGTTTTCAAGATAAAGAGGAGTGCCGTTCTCATTTCTGCCAAGGAGACAAAAGCTTACGCTGCCTGAAACGATAAAGGCTTTCTTTTCCTCATCAAGCCTTGTTGTAACGTTTGAGAGCGTCGCCCAGCTGTCATGAACGCAGCGTATTTCACCCTCCTGACAGGAAAGCTTTGCAGTGACGCTGTGACTGTCCGCTATCTTTATGCTCTCGCTGTCAAGCTTGCTTTCGCATTTTTCTGCCTCACATTCAAAGCAGGTGGAATATGCGTCTGTGACTATCTCGCAGGTGGAAAGCTTTTTGGCAACGCAGTTCACAAGGAGCACAAGCTCACATTCAAGCGTGCCTGAATCGTCAGATTTTGGTATGATATCGCAGCCTGCTGGGGTTATCCTAACATCTGCGGTGAAAGTATCGTCAATGCCGTCAATGTCGATTATCTGGGAGAACGGCAGAGTAAAACGCATCGTTTCGGCAGTTTCTTCTCCGTCAGTGGTAACACAGGAGTAAAGCATGGATATCTCGGCGTCGCCCTTTGTCACAAGCTTGCCTGCTATCATTTTGTGATCCTGAGGGATAATACGGCAGTCTGTACGCAGGATAGTGCCCACAGGTGCTTTTGCCGCTGACAGCTGCAACTCTTCAATAAGGGTTATACGCTTTGCAGCGGTGAGCCGCTTTGAAGGATATGTAACGGCAGATTTTTTCAGCTGTATGCCGCAGCCGAATGCGTCTGTGACTATAGGCACAGATACCTCACCTGTGACCTTTGCGTGGATAGTCACCGCCCCACGGATATCAAGCCGGCGTTGATTTACCACACGGCAGTTGACGTAATCGCATTTTGGCGTGAGCCATATCATAGGGTCGCCGCAGTCACCCTGAAGGTCAAAGGATTTTGTGTAGTTCATCTTCTGTTCTATGCAGTTTATCCGCTTGTCGTTCTGGCTGATATAAAGCACTCTGATAAGTGCCGCCATGTCAAAGCTGAGCTTTCCGCCGTTTACGGAGTGGCTCTGTACAGTTGGTGTGATAACGCATTTTAGTATCCTGAAAATATCAGGATAATAGTCGGGCAGCAGAAAATCTTTTTCCACAGCCTGCTCGCAGGAGGCGTCAAGGATAGTCCGTGTCATTGACAGCATCTCTCTGTTAAGCTTGAAATCCATAGTGTTCATCTTGTCTGGTTCCTCCTAAAAATAAACTGACCCTGTAAGGCAAAGTTTTTGCCCTAGCCGATCGTCAAGAGCTTGTAATGCCCTGCTGAGAACATTATATTCACAAGGGACGGGTCATATTCTGAAATTCTCAGGCTTTTTGAACTCTTTTTGTCGGCGGAGGACTTTTCACACTGCGTAAAGGTTTTTCATAGACTAAGATATGTCATTGTATCTGACATAATACTGTCTGAAAGGAAACATATTTTATGAATGGTCTACTTTGGGCGGCGGCAGGCACTGGCTTTACATTTTCTATGACGGCGTTGGGTGCGGCTGTGGTCTTTTTTATGAAAAAGGAAGGTCAGAGTGAAAAGGTGCAGAAAGCCTTTTTGGGCTTTGCCGCAGGAGTTATGATAGCGGCAAGCGTGTGGAGCTTGCTTATCCCAGCCATAAACGAGGCTGAAAATCTCGGCAGGATAGGCTGGATACCTGCCGCAGGCGGTTTTGCTTTGGGCGTGCTGTTTCTCATGGGGCTTGACAAGGCCATGCCTTATTTTCTTCCTGAGCCTGAAAGGGAAGAGGGCGTCCGCAGAGGGCTGAAACGTACTGGACTGCTTATTTTCGCTATCACTCTGCACAATATCCCTGAGGGTATGGCAGTCGGTCTGGCATTTGCACTGGCGGCACATAATGACAGCTCAGTTCTGCTGGCGTCGGCTATCGCACTTGCCATTGGAATGGGCATACAGAACTTTCCTGAGGGTGCAGCCATTGCACTGCCGCTCAGGCAGTCGGGAATGAGCAGAGCGAAAGCCTTCGGTCTTGGCACGCTGTCAGGACTTGTAGAGCCTGTTTTCGGACTCCTCACCGTTCTTGCCGCAGGAACTATACAGCCGCTGCTGCCTTGGCTGCTTGCCTTTGCCGCAGGAGCTATGCTTTATGTGGTGGTTGAAGAGCTTATCCCTGAGGCTCACCTTGGCGACGGTCACATGGGAACAGTGGGCGTGATGCTGGGATTTCTGCTTATGATGATACTTGATGTGGCATTGGGCTGAAAAGTCGGCTTTTACTTGTTGAGAACGATAAGCATCGGATCAAGGGGCGACCACAGGTCGCCCTACATATAGACAGCGTATCTACGCAAAATGTAAGGACAGTTCTTATCACCACCCTTTTTTCGTCTTTTTGACGTTTTTTCGGTTGACAAAATTGTGGGGATTTGTTATAATTGATAGTGTGTAAAATTATGTTCTGCAAAAATATAAAAAGAACAACAAGAGAGCAGCTAAAACCCACAGACAACGAAAGGACAGATGAGATTTGACAAGGATCATTCGCACCTTTATTGCCTTTGCAGCGGCGTGTATACTCGCCATTATGCTTATGACAGTAAGGTGCTTTGCTTATGATTATTCCACTATCACGGGCACAAATGCCAGTGGTGCGGAGATAAGAGGCTATTCAGGGGCACTTGAAGTGAACGTGCTTGACTTCGGTGCTGACAAGAGCGGTAAAAAAGATTCCGCAAAGGCGATACAGAAAGCCCTGAACTACGCCATAGACAACGGCTCAAATTCAGTTCAGGTGAAGGTAGTCGTGCCAAAAGGAAAATACAGGATAGACAAAATGCTGAAGATATATTCAAACACATGGCTCTATCTTGAGAACGGTGCAACTATCGTAAGAAACTATGACAAGGGCGGTATGCTGAAAAATGCACAGGCGAACGGTGCAGGCGGCTACGGCAGCGAAAGGAACGTCATTATAGAGGGCGGCTGCTGGGACGGTAATCCGTCATCTACCTGCCGACCTTTTTCTACCATGAGATTTGGACACATGACCAATCTTTGGATAAAGAACGTTGAGATAAAAAACAACTACAACGGTCATCATCTTGAGATAGGTGCGACACAGGGAATAACTATCGAGGACTGCGATTTTCATGGCTACAGCGGCAATTATCAGAAAGAGGCTATACAGCTCGATACCATAAGCAACGCCGAAGTGTTTGCAGGCTTTGAGCCTTTTGACGATACACCATGCGATAACGCAGTTATCAGAAACAATAAATTCCATGACCTTATGAGAGGTCTTGGTTCACATTCGGCTTGCCTTGGCGTTTATTATACTAATACTGTGATATCAGGCAATACGTTCTATGATCTTAAAGCTGCGGCTATCCTGCTGCTTAATCACAAAAACTGCATAATCGAGAACAATACCATGACTAATGTTGGCTGCGGTATCGATTTCAAGTACATGACTGATTATGAGAACGTGAACTTCCATGTGCCAAATTCAGGCTATGCAGGCATAAAGGATCGCCTTGACGATAACGCCAACACTATTATAAGGAACAATACTATAACAACTGCGGGAACATATTATTTCCCTGAGCCATATGCCATACAGATATTCGGAAAAGAACTGGCGGCGTCTTATTCTCACCCTGATTACAACTATACCGTAAAAGGTGTTAAGATAACAGACAACACCATAAAAACGGTGGGCTCGGCAGTAAGGCTTACAGACGTCTCGGGAATTTTTATAGGCTCAAATGATATAAGCTTTGACTATGACAGATATAACTATTCAATGGACCTGATATGGCTCAGTCAGTCATCGCAGATAACGGTCACAAAGAATACCCTCACGGGCACAAGGCAGAACAGCGTTTATATAAGCGGCGGTTCAGGCAATGATGTAAGTTCAAATACTATCAAAAGCCCTGAGGTGTCAGGTGTCTATGTTTCAGGCGGTTCGGAAAAGAACACTGTTTCGGGCAACACCATAACTTCGGCAGGTTCTAACGGAATAAAGATAACGAAGAAAGCTCAGGCGGACGTTAGAAAGAATACCGTGAAAAAGTCTAAAAACCACGGCGTGCTTTATGATGACGCAAGCGGCAATGTGAAGGACAATACGCTGGAGGAAAACGGTCTGAACGGTTTCACGGCGGATAATAGTTCATCGGTGGAGTTTCGTGACAATGCCTGCGATAAAAATACAAATTACGGCATAAAGGCAAACAACGGCTCGGAAGTGAAAATAAGCGGCAACAGCTTTTCTGAAAACGGCAAGGGCAGCATCTATGTTGTGAACGGTGCGGCAGTCCTGCTCAATGCACCGACTGACGTTAAGTCTTATGATATCTGCTCAGACAAGCTTACTGTGTCATGGGGCGAGGTATCTCAGGCTGACGGCTATTATGTTTACAGAAAGACTGACAGCGACGACGCTGAGTTCCAGTGTGTGGGCAATGTTACTGACGGCACTTCTTATACTGATTACGGGCTTGTGCCGAAAACAAGGTACGTTTACAAGATAAAGGCTTATCTTAATACAGTTGACGATGTTCAGGAGGGCAGCGGCAGTGCTGAGGTGAGCATAAAAACAAAGCTCACTATCATAGGCTGCACAACGAATATGCGTGGTTCTATGTCATACACTGGCAAGGAGAGAACGCAGATATTCGACGTTTTCGTTGACGGAGAAACGCTCATACCTGACATTGACTACAGACTGGTGTATTCTAACAACATCAATGTTGGAACGGCAAAGGTCACTGTTATAGGAATGGGTCAGTATTGCGATTCAGTAGATTTTCAGTTTAATATAACGCTGAGATCTGATAACGTAATGGTGATAAAACCGCAGGAACTCAACAAGAAATCTGTAGTATCTGGAAAGCCTACAATGAAGGCTCAGGGCTATGAGGTCGCTGAGGCGGCAAAGGATAAGCTTGACTATACTCCTAAAAAAGAACTTGTTACGGTGATAAACTACAATTCGCCTGCTCAGGTGATAAAAAGAGCAAGAGCGGGTATGCTTGACCTTAGGGTGCGTTCATATCGTGAGCTTACAGGTGAAAATATTTACGGTGCATGGCTGTAAAAATGGGCATAATAAAACACGGCTGATGTTGTTTCAGCCGTGTTTTTTTGCGTATTTTTTACTGTAGCGTCTGCTGAACTTCCTGCATTTGCGGAGCAAAATTCGCAAGGGAATAAAGCCTGTTCATGAAATCGCCGTCAACAAAGAGGTTGGTCACAATGTTCACAAGGACCTTTGCGTCAGAATTTTTGTTCTTAGGATTGATAGTATGCAGATAAACTGTGAGATAATTTTCATTACCTGACTTGCTCACATAGCAATCTATCACCATATATGTAGGCAGGAATTGAGTAACAGCCGTCTGATAATCAAAAAGCGTGTAAGGACTTTGCTCCATTGAAACCTTAAATGACTTTATGTCCTCAGGCACCATGAATTTGTATGCACCCTTGAGGTTTTTGTATTCTGCCCAATCGTCCTCAGACTCGATAAAAGGCTCTTTTGACTTGAGTCTCACGCCGCCCACAAGAAAAGCCAGCAGAAGGATAAATTCACTGCCCCATACTATCCACAGGATCGTGCCGTTCACAAGCGAGCCGTTATCTCTTGATGAATGTGATGACTTGAAAGACCAGCGACCCTCTTCGTTAATGGACTTTATATCCTTCCAAAGGTCAGATGGGTGTGCAATTATGTCAAAAAGACCTGTCTTGTCATACTTTCTGAAATCGTAGGTGTAGTCATATGCGTTCATGGTGTATGACTTTTCAAGGCTTTTCTGTGCGGATTTTTTATCTTTGCCAAGGAGCTTGTCAAGCTCGAAAAACTGCCATACAGACTGTTTCTGCATGGTGGCAATGTCATCGTCTGAGAAATCGCCTGTTGAGTCGTTGCTGAAAAGGTCATATGCCTTTGTCTGATGATAGAAGTCATAATAGTCGCCGAAATCATCAGTGCTTTCATCAAAAAGCATATTCAGCTCGTCATAATAATCATAGGCTGTGTATTCATCCATAAGGGCATAGCTATATTTTTTCAGATCGTTGTAATCATACAGTGCCCATTTGAAATATGTGGCAAGCAAAAAGCCTACCACTGCACAGGCAACTGCCACAACTGTGTTTCGCATTTTGAATGCTCTGACTATCTTTCCTCCCACAAAGCCAAGTGCACATGACACCGCTATCGCAGCGATAACATTGAGATAGATGATAGTGCACCAGCCCTCAAAAAGCAAATAGAGCCAGAAAAGCAATCCGCCGCAGACCGCCGTTGCAAGCACCATGAGCACTGCTCCGGCTGGGCTGAATTTGCCCGACTCCTTATAATACTTATTGTTTTCTCCCATTAAAATACCCCCTTATATACTTCAGGCATAAGCCATAAGGAAATTATATCACAAAACTGTAGACTTTTCAATAGTTTTGCTGAATTTTTGCTTGAATAATGGGGCTTTTTTGTGAAAAGCTATAGTCAGTTATGAAAGGAGCGTTTTGCAATGATAGAACAGGATACTATAAAACTTCTCAGAGAGTGTGACGCAGGCATAAAAATGGGTGTGCAGTCCATTGAAGATTCGCTGAAATACACTTCAAACGGTGATCTTAAAAGAACTCTTGAGAAAAATCTCGCAGGGCATATCGAGATACAGGAAAGGCTGCAAGGTCTTTTAAATTCCTATCACGACAGCGGAAAAGAGCCGCCTGCAATGGCAAAGGGCATGGCATGGCTCAAGACCAACTTCAAGCTTGCCGCAGAAAGCAGCGACGACGCTGTGGCAGATTTTATCACAGACGGCTGCAACATGGGTGTAAAGTCACTGTCAGGCTACCTCAACAACTATCAGGCAGCTGATGAAAAGTCAAAGAATATCGCAAAGGAGCTTATAAGCCTCGAAGAAAGGCTCTCTGTAGACGTGAGGGATTATCTTTCAGCAAAATAGGCACAAAAAAGGCAGCTGCGGGATCTCCACAGCTGCCCATATTTTTTACTTTGATACAACGCAGTTCTTGCCTTGCTTTTTGCCTTTGTAAAGCAACTTATCCACTTTCGAGATACCCTCGTCATAGTTCTCCTCAGGTGTGACGGAGTAAACGCCGAATGTCATCGATATCCTGAAAGTCTTTGAGTTTTCTTCAAAGGTACATTCATGTATCTTCTGACATATATTTTTTGCTATGCTCTCGCACTTTTCAGTGTCGATATTCGGCACGATAAAAAGTATCTCCTCACCGCCCCAGCGGCACACATAGCCCTCGCTAGGCACATTCTTTGCAATAACATCAGACACCGAACGCAGTACCTTATCGCCCACATCATGACCGTATGTGTCATTGACCTGCTTGAAATCATCAATGTCACCAAGACAAAGGGAATAGCTGCTGCCTGTGCGGCGGCTGTTGCTCTCTATCCTCTTGATGAAATCCATCATGGCACGGCGGTTGAAAAGCTGGGTAAGAGGGTCAATGGTAGCAAGCCTTTGGAGCTTTTCGTTCTGTGCCTTAGCGTCACGCTTGTTGTGCTCGTTCCTAAAAATGTATATGGAGGATACATAAATTATTATTACAAAGCTGCACACAGTATTATAAATATAAACGATATTCACCTTATGTGTAGGGAAACTGTAAGGCACTACTCTGTCTGCCATTGCAAGCCGTATTATTATGAACATCACAATGTCAAGCGACGACAGCAGATATGGCACAGTTTTTCTGTTTGGCGTTATATAAAACGGTATCGGGATTATACACAGCATTATCTGTGTAAATCCTGCTATCCAGCCTATATAATACGCTCCCATGCAGGCGTGGACTATTATTTCCACAAGCACAAGATAGGTAAACTGCGTTTTTCCGATCTTGTCATAGTGCAGCAAGGCATACATCAACGCATAAAACGCAACGCTGAAGTAGTTGTAATATACCATTTGATACACGCCAAGCCAGCGGAACAACGCCAGATACAGTATGTGTCCCAGCAAAAGGATAATATCGCCATAACGGTAAATCTCTTCTGCGGTGAACATTCCCGCAAAGAGATTTATTTCCTTTTTTATCTTCATATAATTGGTTTCTTTCTATTGACTTTTGGTTTAATAATATAAACAAAAACACTTTACTTTCATAAATATATTATATACTATTTCAAACGTTTTTGCAATGCAAAATTTGTACAAATAATTATTGATTTTTTTGTATGGGCTTGCCTAAAAAGTGCGAAAAAAGGCGATAAAAAATCCTACCATTCAGATAGAGAAAAATAAGCCTGAAAGGGCGGATAAAAAACGCAAAATCGGGCATTGGGCTATTGAAAAATCTTTCGGGATATGTTATAATAACTTTTATGAGTAAATTTTAAGAGGGTTTTGATTATGCAGGGTTGTAAAAAAGTTGCATCTATTCAGGATATATCGGGCCTTGGCAGGTGTTCGCTGACGGTGGTGATACCGGTGCTTTCGGCAATGGGTATTCAGGTGTGTCCTGTGCCTACGGCTGTGCTTTCGGCTCACACGGGCTACAGCGAGTTTGTCATGAGAGATCTTACGGATTTCATGAAACCGGCTTTGGAACACTATAAGAAAATGGATATGAAGTTTGACTGCGTATACAGCGGTTTTCTTGCATCAAGTGAGCAGATAGATCATTGTCTTGAATTTTTCAAGGCTTTTCCTGACGCACTGAAAGTAGTCGATCCTGTTATGGGCGACGGAGGAAAGGCGTACAAGACCTACACAAAGGAGCTTTGCAGCCGTGTGGGCGAGCTTGTAAAGGTGGCAGATATAATCACGCCTAATCTCACAGAGGCGGCTATACTTCTTGGTGAGGAATATCCAACAGCGTCAATGAGGAACTCGGAGATAAAATCTTGGCTCGTAAGGCTTTCAAAGCAGGGTGCAAGGATAGTTGTGATAACAAGTGTAAATCTTGCAGACGGCGGAATGTCCACTGTGGGCTATGATAAGGAAAACAACAGCTTTTGGAAGATAAAGAACGATTATGTTCCTGCACATTATTCGGGAACAGGAGATATGTTCACAAGCGTTCTTATTGGTGGACTTCTCAAAGGCGACAGCCTTCCTATTGCAATGAACAGGGCCACAGCGTTCACGGAGCTTACAGTCAAGACTACATACAGCTACCAGACACCATGGACTGACGGTCTTATGCTGGAGGGTCAGCTGCCGTGGCTCACAAGTTATCAGGAACTCAGAGATTACACGAATTTGTGATATCGGGAAGAGTGATCGCAGATGAACAGACTTAATATCGTGCTTGTAGAGCCGCAGATACCGCAGAATACGGGAAACATTTCAAGGACTTGTGCAGTGACAGGTGCGGTTCTGCATCTTGTAAAGCCTTATGGCTTTGAGATAAGCGACAAAAAGCTAAAACGTGCAGGGCTTGATTACTGGGATAAGCTTGAGATACATGAGTATGACGACCTTGACGACTTTTTCTCCAAAAACAGTGGTGAGTTTTACTTTTTTACCACAAAGGGCAGAAAGGTGCACTCAGATGTGGATTATCCTCAGGACAAAGAGGTCTATATAATTTTCGGCAGAGAGGATAAGGGACTGCCTGAAAAGCTGCTTTATGAAAATCCGCAAAGCTGTGTGAGGATACCGATGCGAAAAACGCTCAGAAGTCTTAATCTTTCAAACTCAGTGGCGATAGCCTGCTATGAGGTGTTAAGGCAGTGGGATTATCCCGACCTTGGCAGAGAGGGCAAGCTGACGCAATACACATGGGACGAATAGGATATTCTACACATATAAAAACAAAAACTTACAGGAGGGTGAACTAATGGCAAAGATAAAATTTCTTACCGACTCAGCAAGCGACATTACCGAGGAGCTTGAAAAGAAACTGGATATACAGATAATGAATTTTAAGGTGGCAATGGGTGATGACAGCTATACATCAAGAGTAGATTTTGACAACGAGAAATTCTACAATATGCTTGACGAGTTTGACGGCATACCTGTTACATCTCAGATAACAGCATTTGAATATCAGGAAACTTTTGAAAAGCTTTACAGCGAGGGTTACACTGATATCATCAACACCACCATAAACTCAAAAGGCTCGGCAACATACAACAACGCTGTTATGGCGGCAGAGGAGTTTTATTCCGCTCACCCTGAGGCAAAGGGAAAGTTCACTATATATAATATAGACGGCGAAAGCTACTCTGGTGCATATGGCTACGCAGTCATTCAGGGTGCGATGAAAGCGGCGAAGGACGTTCCTGCGGCTGATATCGTGGCATTTATGGAGGACTGGATAAAGAACTGCGTTATTTTCTTTGCACCGTATACCCTCAAGTATGCAAAGAAGTCGGGAAGGATACCTTCTGCGGCAGCTTTCGTGGGCGAGGTAATGGGTCTTAGACCTATCATGAGGATACATGACCATGCTATTGTTACAGAAACAAAGGTTAGAGGCGACAAGGCTATCGTGCCAAAGATACTTGACCTGACTGTAAAAGAAATGATACCGCAGACACCTTACTGCATAGTTTACGGCAATGACGAAAGCGTCAGGGACGAAATGGCACAGGCTATGACTAAAAAGGTCGGCTATCCGCCTGTGGAGTGTTTCCAGATAGGAGCGGCTATTGCAATAAACGCAGGGCCTAAGGTAACGGGCGTTATATTTAAGGCTCAGAAGAAGTAAATTTGATATGGATATAAAAAGACGGACGTTTCGCTTTGAAACGTCCGTTTTTTGTCAGCTCATGTTGTTATTTGTTTTTGCGTGATTTTCTGCCTGCAACTACAAGTCCGCTTCCTGTGATAAGGATAGTAAAGAGGATACCGCCAAGGTCATTGCCTGTGTTAGGATTTGTGCTTCCTGCGTTGTTCTTGGCAGGGGTCTTGCTGTCTGTCGCACTGCTGTCAGTATTCTTGCTGTCTGTGCTTGTGTCACTGTTATTTGAACTTGTGTCTTTGATATCTGAGTTTGTATCGCTGCTGTCAGAGCTTGTATCATTTGCCTTTGGCGTCATAGTAAGGTCAGTGATGACCCACAAGGTGCCGTCAGAGCCGTCGCTCGTATCATTTTCATAGCGTTTGTAATTTACAAATTCGCCGTTGATCTTCAGCTTCGTGTCGGGTCCGAATACATAAGAGGTATTTTCACTCTCAACAAAGCCCACAGCTTTCACATACACGCCGTAAAGATATGTCTTTCCACTTTCAAAAGTGGTTATTTTATTTTCATAAGCGCCGCTGAAGAAATCCGCAGAGATCGCACCTGTCTTGCTGTCCAATTCCCACCACTCGCAATTGTATGCATACTTCACGCCTTCAGGACTCTTGCCGGTAAAAACGGGCTTGTCGCCGTCCTTGAAGTTGATGGTGGCGTCGTTGATCTCCACCACGTCAATGGCGGTCACTGTGGTTGGCGTCATGGTCAGAACATTGCTGAACCAAATGGTCTCGCCGCTATCATCCACATCGATCTGATCGGGTGTCAGGGTGATTTCTTCGCCGTTGATATAGAGCTTCGTGTTCTGATTGAAGCGGTAGCCCTCTTCCATGCCCAAATCGGAAATCTTGAAATATACGCCATAGGTATAGCTTTTGTCGGCTTCAAATTCCGTAATGAGCTTACCGTTATAGCGTTCGTTCCAGTAGTCGCTGGAGGTAATGCCATAACCGCTGCCGTCATTGGCGTCCCACCGCTGATGATCGGTGTCAACGATAGGGTCAATGACACCGGTGCTGAAAAGCGGTTTATCTCTGGCATTAAAGTTGATAATGGCATCAAGTCGGATCTCTTCAACAGCCTGACCGGGGCGCAGCTCTGTTCCATATCTAATAAGACAGGTCTTCCCATCATCCATCACCATGACCCACGCGCTAGACGGCAGGCTTGCTCCATTCAGTGTAACATTTTCATTTTTCAAATTGCGATCGAAGGTATAGCCGTCCTTTGCCTGAAGTTTCACGGAATATATATACCTTCCGCCCTTTTCAAAGGTATTGAATCGAACATCGTCGTCCGAATAAACGCTTTCATCAGAATACCAGTAGCCAACCGTGTGCATGGTGTCGTCGGCGCCCTTTTCCTGCTTTTTCCAACACTCAAAGAGAATATCATATTTATCCTGATTAGTGCCTGTTCGCTTGGCCGATGCCTGCGGGGCATTGCCCGGCTGATAATCGAGCTTCACGTTTTCGATATCGATCATGTTAATACTGCTTAAAGTTGCCGCAGGCGTCCAATGTGCTTTTAGAGTAATATTCCCAGTGATCTTGGTATCAAAGGTATACTTTGCATCATTTAGATACCACCCAGCAAAATCATAGCCGTTCCTCTTCGGTTCATTTGGCTCGATCGCAGAAGTATTCAATACCTTTTGCTCTGACACTGCACTTCCGCCGTCTGAATCAAATGTCACTGTGAACTCATCAAAAGACCATGGAAATACACCACAGTTCTCGATCGTACCTCCAGAAATGACAACGATCGCCGTATTGTTTTTGCCATATACTGCATTGCCGAGACCTCCCAAGTCTACCTTGCAGTCCTTAATTGTGCCGCCGGTCATGGTGAAACTGCCATTTTCGTATATGTTCACTGCACCGCCATTATTGCATGCAGAACAGTTTTCAATCGTTCCGCTGTTCATCACGAAGAAGCCGCCCTGCTTGACAAATACAGCACCGCCGTCGTCCTCCGCTCTGCAGTTGCTGATCGTACCATCGTTCATTGTAAATGTGCAGCCCTTGCCTATATCCACAGCAGCGCCGTCATCACCTGCTTTGCAATCCTTAATAGTACCGCCGTTCATAACGAACTTGCCGTACTTGACCGGAGTTTCCGTTACACTAGTGTTGGATACATCCACTGCGCCGCCGTCTCCGTCGGCATCCGTGCAATTCACGATACTGCCGCTCTCTAGAGTAAGCGTTCCGCCCTTGACTTCAAATCCGCAGTTCTTGTTCTGCCCATCGATCTTGCCATTGGTGCCGCTGTCCTTTACTGTTAGGTTTCCGCTGCTGCGCACCCGAATTATATCCTCATCTGTCGAGCTGCAGCTCAGGGTATATCCGTTGAGATCAAGAGTAACAGTGCGCTCCACATCTAGTTCCCAGGTGGTCTCAATGTTTCCGCCCAACTTGATCTCTGCAAATTCCGTATTTTCCAATGCCGACTTCAGTTCCGTTTCATTACTGACTGTAGAATTTTCAGCAAATGTCAACATAGACATTTGTGGTGCTGCCAAACATATGGTAAGGATAAAAGCGGTTATTCTCCCTTGCAGTGATCGTTTTTTCATAATATACATCTCCTTTTGATATTATATTTTTTCTTATGTTTGCTATTATCCTATAAGCACACCTCCATTACTTTGTATTTTCCCTAATGTGATATCCTTTATCACATTATAACAAATCTATGAATAAATTTGTGATTTATTTCATAATAGTCATATGCCAATTCTGAAATTATATATCGTGGGGGACTTCCTTTTTTGATAAATATGATATATAATTAACGTAATACCATATGACAGCGGGAGGGATCGTTAAAATGAAGTTTTGCGAACAGCTTGGTAAGTATATAGAACAGCTTTCCTGCACGGCAAAGGAGCTTTGTGAGTTGTCAGGGATATCTCCCTCAACATTTAGCAGATACAGAAGCGGAGAGAGAATACCTGAGATAGACACTGTGGCGTTTGACGGGCTTTGCAACGCTCTTGAGGCGGTGGCAAGGGAAAAAGGTTATGGCGATATGACAAGGGAGAACATAAAAAGAGCCTTTCTTGACTGTGAAGATATCATACCTGCCGACAGAGAGTCTATGCGGCAAAATTTCAATACCCTTATCTCAGCCCTTGATATAAACATCAAGCGTATGTGCAAGGAGATAAATTATGATGTTTCCACCGTTTTCCGTATACGGAACGGTACTAGAAAGCCTGCCGACCCTGAACGCTTTGTCGCCGCAATAGCAGGCTTTACTGCAAGGGAGCTTAGAACTCCCACAGAGATATCAGCGGTCGCACAGCTTGTGGGCTGTAATGAAAGTGATATAGAGGATGTGTCACAGCGTTATGAAGTGATATGCAAATGGCTGTTCAGCGATCATGCCAGACAGAGCAGAGAGATAAAAAGCGGTGGAATGGAAAAGTTTCTTGATAAGCTTGATGAGTTTGACCTGAACGAATACATAAAGGCGATACGTTTTGATGAAATGAAAGTACCTGCATTGCCTTTTCAGCTTCCTGTGTCAAAAAGTTATTTTGGCATCAAGGAAATGATGGAAAGTGAGCTTGATTTTCTGAAAGCCACAGTCTTGTCACGTTCTAATGAGCCTGTGATAATGTATAGTGATATGCCTATGAAGGAAATGGCTGATGATCCCGAATTTCCGAAGAAGTGGATGTTCGGTATGGCTCTGATGCTTAAAAAAGGTCTGCACCTTTGTCAGATACATGATCTTGACCGCTCCTTAGATGATATGATGCTTGGTCTTGAAAGCTGGATACCGATGTATATGACGGGGCAGATAGCGCCTTACTATTTGAAAAACGTACAGAATAATGCTTTTTTGCATTTGCTGAAGGTATCAGGTGCGGCGGCTCTTTCAGGGGAAGCCGTGGCAGGCTTTCACAGCGAGGGCAGATATTATCTGACCAAGTCCAAAAAGGAGCTTGGATATTATCGTAAACGTGCCAATGATCTGCTTTCAAATGCCTGCCCGCTTATGGAGATATACCGAAGTGACAGGGAAAAAGATTTCAGCGATTTTCTCACTGCCGACTCTCACAGATGTGGCGGGCGCAGGAGTATTTTATCTGCTCTGCCTGTTTATACTATGGATAATGACTTGCTCAATAGTATACTTGACAGAAACGGCATTGACGACCGCCTGGGCAGAGCTATAAAAGCTTATGTCAGCGATCGTAAAAAGCGAGTTGAGAGCATACTGGAAACCATGACCATAGAGGACGAGATATGCTGTCTTTCCCGAGAGGAATTTGAAACACGTTCCCATGCCCTTGACCTGTCGGGTGTATTCTGTGCCAGTGATGTTCTTTACAGCTATGATGATTATTCTGCACATTTAAAAAGCACAGAACGCTATGCACAGACACACGAAAACTATAGCCTTAAATATGATAAGCGGCAGACCTTCTGCAATTTGCAAATACTAATCCATGAAGGTCAGTGGGCGATGATATCAAAGGGTAACGCGCCTGCTATACATTTTGTTATACGACACCCGAAGCTTCTCAGCGCCTTAGAGAATTTCATTCCGCCTGTTATAGAAGATCAATAAAATGCAGGATCATACTATCCCCTTGGTGTTCCTGACGAAAAACGGACGTTTCCGATGGAAACGTCCGTTTTTTATAGCCAAAAGAAATATATTCGGTTATTATTCTTCGTCCTTTGCGGCAAATCTGTTGAAGATAACTGCAAATATCGCAAAGATAACATATCCTGCGGCAATGACAGTGAGAATGTTCTTTGTCACTTCAACACCTGTTGACGGATTCACCTTTGAGCTGTCTGCCTGAGATGACGCCTCGTCAACTATCTGCTGTATCTTTTCTGTTGCCTGTGCTGAGGTCGTGACCTCTGTGCTGTCGCTTTCGCTGACTGTAGTTGTAACAGCTGCACCGTCATTTGCAGGCTGCTCAGCTGTTGTGGTCGTGGCAGCTGTTTCTGAACCATTGTCAGCCTTTGGCTTTGTGCTTGTGGTAGTTGTTTCCGCAGGCTGTGTTTCTGCGGCTGTAGCCTTTGTCACTGCCGTTGTGTCAACAGTTTCGCTGACAGGTGTGACCTCGATAGAAGTTATCTCAAAGTCTGCGTTGGCTTTGAGGTAGTAAAGCTGGAGAAAAACTTCATCGCTTGTCCTTGCAGGGTCAAGGTCTGAATATATCCACTGAGCTGTTTCGACGCCTGAAAGCTTTGCACTCTGAGCCGACCAGTTTCCGTCTACCAGTGCACCTACCGCACCGCTTGCATTGCCTGTGGACTTTACGCCCACCTTTATATTATAGTGCTTAGAATAATCTGTTATGTAGTCTGAAAGTTTGAATCCATACTGGAGGGAAGTTTCGCTGTTGAAGTCAGCGTCGCCCTGCTTGTGTGTGAAAAACGGCTTTTCATCAGGCTGTGCTGTTGAGGAGGCAGTTGTAGTTGTTGTAACTGCTGATGTCTGCTTTTCGCTCTTTGCAGTGGTCGTTGTTACCTCTTCAGCAGGCTTTGCTGTAGTGGTAGTGACAGCCTGTGAACTTGTCGTTGTGGTAGTTTCTGACTTTGTTTCAGTCTTTTTCGTGGTAGTCGTAGCTGCTTTTGAAGTCGTTGTAGTGGTTTCAGACTTTGCGGAAGTCGTAGTCGTCGCCGGAGTTGTTACCTCCTCGCCTGCACTGACTGCCAAAGGTGAACCCTCTGTAGGAGCGGAGTAAGAAACGGTCTTGTATCCACCGTCAGCCTCCGCAACTATGGTCTGAACGTCTATCCAGTAGTTTATATCACCTGAAACGCCGTCTTTTACCTTGAATGTCGCAAGTGCAAGGTCGGTAGTATCCTTTATGTTAGAGCCTGTGAGGTTCGCACCAACTATCTTGACAGTGCCTGATGACGCAACATAGTTTGTGATAACAGAGAACTTGCTGCCTACATTGTAAGCACCTTCGCTCTCCGCCTCAGTCGGCACATATACCGTTACCTTTGACGGATCGTAATGAAGATCAATGGTAAAGCCTGCAACGCCTGTTTTGTCAGGTTCAAGGCTTGCCGTTATGTTTATGCTGTCCCCTGCCTGAGCAAAGGTCTTGTCGCTTGTGAGCTTTATCTCATTTCCCCCTGACGCACTTGCCACTGTGGAAACTATGCTCGTGAGCATAAGAAACGCTGTTGCAGCGGACAACGCTATCTTGTTGATCTTCAGTTTTTTCATTTTGATACCTCCGTAGTCTGATAGTGCTGTGTTGTCAAAATTCCACTATTGATTAATTATGTTTACTATTATTTTGTCTTTAAATTGTAATTTTTGTGATGAAAAGTTACGAAGATTGTTACTTTTCGGTAATGAGATTATACCATAGTAGAAACAGTCACGTCAATAGTCAAAACAGCGAAAATAAGCGATATTTTTTGGACATATTTATATGGAGACAAAATTGGTCACAATATGTATGGTGAAAAGCGGCTCAAGGCCACTAAATAGGCTGTAATAACTTTGTAACCTTTTGCCGTATTGACAATAATAGCGAATGTAAATTATTTGTGAACAAAAAATCTGTTGACAAATGCCTGAGAAATGTACTATAATAAGGGTGAAGTTTTGTACTTTATACAGAAAAATGTACAAACATATGTGTGTAAAAATAAGGACTTATACATAGGCAATACCCCACAAGGCACGCCTATATTTTCTGAGGTGAACGGGTTGATAAAAAAGATAATTTCGTATATTCTGTCATTTGCCCTGGCGGTATCAATGGCAGCTTCCTGCATGACAGTTTCGGCGGCTCAGCTGTCGGGCACTTGCACCGCCGACGTTTTGAACGTCCGCAGCGGAGCGGGAACAGGATATTCAAAAAACGGAACGGTAAGCTATGGCGACAGCCTGACCATACTTTCCGAAACCACCGATGCAAGCGGAGCAAAATGGTATAAGATATCGTGCGGCAGCGTGACGGGCTATGTTTCGGCAGCCTATGTGACGGTCACAACAGGTGGCACGCAGGGCAGTTCTGACGCCGATTTTGAAAGCTATATGACAAAGCAGGGCTTTCCTGAAAGCTATAAGCCATATCTCAGAACGCTCCATGCACAGCACCCTAAGTGGATATTTACCGCCCAGAAACTTGGCGTTGACTGGAACACGGCGGTAAAGGAAGAATGCGTTGTTGGCAGAAACCTTGTCCATTCTTCGGCACTTGCATCGTGGAAGTCTATGGAAAAGGGTGCGTATGATTTTAACGGCGGTTATTGGTATGGGCTTGACGGCTCGTGGGTGGCTGCCTCAAAAGAAATTATAATGTACTATATGGATCCGAGAAATTTTATCAATGATACATACATTTTTATGTTTGAAAATCAGTCATACAATTCCTCGTATCAAACTGAAAGCGGCGTAAAAACTATTCTTGCGGACACTTTTATGAGCGGCAGCTATACTTGTCCTGACACAAAGAAAAAGTATACATATTCTCAGACTTTCATAGACGCTGCAAAGAAGTCAGGCGTTTCTCCTTATCATCTTGCGTCAAGATGCAGAAACGAGCAGGGTGTAAATGGTGCTCCGCAGTCTTTGGGCACTGTTAAGGGATATAAGAATTATTTCAACTTCTTTGACATTCAGGCTTATGCCACATCTACAATGACAGCCGCAGAAATGGGCTGTAAATATGCAAAGACCACCAATCCTACCTATCTTCTGCCATGGACGAATCAGTATAAGTCTATCGTGGGCGGTTCTATTTTCCTTGGCACCGGATATATAACAAAGGGTCAGGATACTCTTTATCTGCAAAAATTCGATATGGTAGACGGCGGAAACGGTCTTTATTATCATCAGTATATGACCTGCGTTTTCGGTCAGGCAAATGAGGCAATAAGCCTTAAAAACGCATATTCACAGGATATTTTAAACAGTGCAATGGAATTCAAGATACCTGTTTATAACAATATGCCTGACGAAGTTTGTCCAAAGCCAACGAGCAGCGGCGACAATAATAACTACCTTAGCTCTCTGAGCGTTTCGGGCACGAGCATTTCGCCAAAGTTCGCTAAATTCACTGCAAGCTATACTGCCACAGTCAATGCGGAGGTATCTTCTGTTACTGTTAATGCAAATCCGTTGGGCAAAAGTGCAAAGGTGTCTGGAAACGGCAAGGTGAGCCTTAAAACCGGCAAAAATACTGTCAAGGTCACCTGTACGGCGGCAAGCGGCGTGAAACGGACATACACCATAAAAATAACAAGAAAAGCTGCATCTCAGACCTTGCAGCAGGGAGATGTGAACGGGGATAAGTATTTGACCGTTGTGGACGCTCTGCTCATTCTGAGATACAATGCAGGCAAGACCCAGCTTGACTCCGCTCAGCTGAAACGTGCGGATATGAACGGTGACGGCAGCGTTGACGTTGTTGACGCACTTACACTGCTTAAAAGGATAAGCCAAAGCTAAAAAACAGGAGCGTTACCATTACGGTACGCTCCTGTTTGCGGACTTATTTCATCATCATTGAAATGCCGTCCATTACATCGCCGATAGCTCTGATAGCACGTCCTGTGCGGCTCTTGAGCATCTTCTTTTCGCTTGATGTCGCCTCTGTGACTGCGTAAGCCACCGTTCCTGCGGCTATCGCCATTGAAACTCCTGTTATCATTGACTTCATCTTCATTGCTGTTTCCTCCTTTTTTCTTTGTAATATTATTTTTCGCAGAAAGGCGGCAGCTATGCCATGAAAATCAAGTCAGAGAGGCTGACGGTATTTTCCCCTGAAGGTTCGTATTTTTGTTTTGCGTTTAAAGATATATGAGAGAATACGCCGTGAATTTGTTTCATGTGTGATTAAAATTTTCACATTTTCATATGTAAATGCAAAAGAGATATGTTCATATCTCAAACGTTTAGTATAAATATTATTCATAGATATATAATATTTATGTATTTGCATTAGTATCAAAATAGTGGTATAATAAATAGGTATAAAAAATAAAGGCTTTTTGGCGTGTTGCCAAGATCCGATAGTAAGGAGTAATATTAAATGGGTATGACAATGACTCAGAAAATTCTGGCAGCCCACGCAGGTCTTGACGAAGTCAAGGCAGGTCAGCTTATAATGGCGAACCTCGACCTCGTTCTCGGCAACGACGTTACGTCGCCTGTGGCTATCAACGAGTTCAATAAAGCGGGCTTTACAGATGTTTTCGATAAGAATAAGGTCACAATGGTTATGGACCACTTTGCACCTAATAAGGATATCAAGTCCGCTACACAGTGCAAGACCTGCCGTGACTTTGCATCAAAGTATGATATAAATAATTATTTTGACGTTGGCGATATGGGCATTGAACACGCCCTGCTGCCTGAAAAAGGTCTTGTTGCACCGGGTGATTGCGTTATCGGTGCTGACTCACATACTTGTACATATGGTGCACTTGGTGCATTCTCAACAGGTATCGGTTCTACCGATATGTGTGCAGGCATGGCAAAGGGCAAGACATGGTTCAAAGTCCCTGCCGCTATCAAGTTCAATATCGTTGGCAAGCTGCCTAAGTATTCAGCTGCTAAGGACGTTATACTTCATATAATCGGCATGATAGGCGTTGACGGTGCACTTTACAAGTCTATGGAATTTTCAGGCGAGGGTCTGAAGAACCTTTCCATGGAGGACAGACTGTGCATGGCAAATATGGCTATCGAGGCCGGTGCTAAGAACGGCATATTTGCAGTCGATGAAGTTACACTTGATTATATCAAGGATAAGGTAGACAGAGAGTATAAGATATACAAGGCTGACGATGACGCTGAGTATGAGG